>ENA-UOOM01000544-UOOM01000544.1-fermentation-metagenome-genome-assembly--contig:-NODE-544-length-42452-cov-33.992476_pt1 | contig 42452 bp, 35 predicted proteins | sample MGYA00245781_ERZ724031 | MGnify/ENA primary metagenome ERZ724031 (study PRJEB28704, sample SAMN03018317) | fermentation metagenome | biome: anthropogenic terrestrial biome; feature: soil; material... | reverse complement strand
AAAAGCTCTCATCATCTCGGAGAAAAAGGCTAAAAAGAACGGGAAGACTTTAAATTAAAGCTTATTTTCAGAGGCTGGTTATGGATAAGACAGAGAAGACAGGAGAAGACAGGAGAAGACAGAGAACGACAGAGAAGACGGGAAGGCGGGAAGGCTTTTGTAGAATGCCACAGTGGCCTTGGGAGAAGGCCGGGGAGGGCTCCGGCTGCCTCTTCGCGATTTATGCTCTGTCCGCGATATCGCCTCGAATGTGCTGCAGCCTTTGTATGCTCGCTAAGTGCGTGTTTGAATCAGCATTGTAGTTTGTCGTTTCATAGATCCTATTGAGCTATCTTTTAAGGAGATGCCTTTTCTGTAGAGCCCGGGCCGGAAGAGTTTTGGTTTGCAGATTGCACAGATACAGGCGCAGATGATGGCAGAGTACTGGCAGCAGGCTTTGAGCCTAATAGATGCTAAAGATCTGAGCCCAGGCCTCCAGCCATTCTTTTGTATTTTCCTTTATCAGCGAGTATTCCAGGTCTGAATTCAGCAGCCAGGGTGACAGGGGCACGCGGCTAAAACTGGGAGGCAGCAGTGTTTTCCGATTTGCGGGGAAAAGGCCCAGCTTGTAGATCACCATTTTTTGAGATGATTCTCGCAGCATGAAATCGACAAAAGCGCTTGCCAATTCAGGATTTTGGGCTTTGGACATAATTGCGAGACATTCCGAATACAAGTAACTGCCTTCACTGAAGACCTTAAAATCAAGTTTGCTGTCCTCATGCTTTTGTTCATTCTGCCAGGCGGACAGAGTAATCAGACCGGGCATCATGGTGCATTCTCCGCTATTGACTGCTGTCAGAGCTTCGGCCACACTCGCGTAGTTTCGGAAAACATTTTTGCGTAAAGCGCGGAGCATCTGTTGATATCCGTCCTTGCCAAATAGCGCAATACTCCAGTGCAGCATGGCTCTTCCGGTACCGCTGCGTGAGGGATCCACCAGCGCCATCTGATTCAAATATCTGTCATCTTGCAATTCGCCGAAAGACTTTGGTGCTTCGTTCAGCAAGGCGCTGTTGTACAACAAACCCATATAGGAAAAGCCGTAGGGAATCATACGATACTGGTTCTCCTCCACACAATCTCGGTTCAAGTCGTCGACAGCTCTCGGAATATAAGGGCTAAAATGCTCGATCTCTTCCAATGACGCCGAGAAAACAGAAGGAATGCCCAAAGCGACATCAATGCTATCGGCATCCGTGAATATACTGTCCGTCAGTGCTGCATGATCCTCGTAGAGTTTTAGAATAACCTTGCATTTGAATTCTTTCTCGAAATCCTGGATAATGGTGGCTTCCAGACCCGAGCTGCGGAATTCTGCTGTAGCAGCTAGCCTGATGGTATTCGATGTAGTGGTGTTTCGGAGTGGATATTGCTTATTCTCTGGTTTGGAACAAGCAAACAGGGATAGCAGCAATAGCGCGGCAAGAATGGCGCTTACATAGATCCGAACAGTATCCATGCTACGATAAAATCCATGATCAGTATGGCTACGGAGCCGTAAACCACCGTTTGCGTGGTTGATCTGCCCACACCTTCGGCGCCTCCATAGCTGCGATCGCCGAAGTAACAGGCCAGCGAGGTGATGATGAACCCGAATACTATGGATTTTAGCAAACCGCTCCACAGATCAAAAGGCTCAAAATATGCTCGCATACCAGTGAAAAATGTGTGATAGTGCAGGCCATATCTCAGATAAGAAAAATACCAGGCACAGAGGATGCTGATGGCATTGGCGAATATGGTGATCAGCGGAAAGGCGACCACTCCGGCGAGGATACGCGGCATATACAAAAACTCATGCGGATTCACGCTCATACTGTGCAGAGCGTCAATCTGTTCACTTACCTTCATAGAGCCAATCTCAGCTGCCATCGCGGCTCCGATCTTGCCGGTAAGCACCAGACCGGTGAGCACCGGAGCCAGCTCCACCATGGTTGATTTACCGATCAGTACACTCAACAGATTCAAAGGGATATATCCTTTGGATTGATATACTGCCTGCAAAGCGGTAACCAAACCGGTAAATGCGGCGGTGAGCATGATGAGGAACAGGGAATCATAGCCGATGCGTTTGAACTGAATCAAAAATTCCAGACGACGGCGTGGCAGGGCTTTCAGGCCTCGCAGACTACGCCCTATAAAGATGCTATACTCTCCTATCCCCGCAAACAGATCTGCCCACATATCAGCGTTCTTCACTCAGATCCAGAGACCTGAAGAGAGTGTATTCCTTGTCGAAGCCCAAATCCACACTTCCGGTGGAGCCATGACGATTTTTGCCGATGATAATCTCGGCGATACCGGGTTTTTCGGTCTTTTCCGGATAGTAGTATTCATCGCGATAGATAAACATTACCAGGTCAGCGTCTTGTTCGATGGCTCCGGATTCACGCAAGTCTGCCAATCGGGGGCGTTTGTCTTCACGGTTTTCCAGCATACGGTTCAATTGAGACAGTGCAATCACGGGGATCTTCATGTCTTTCGCCAGCACTTTCAAGGAGCGGGAAATCTCTGAGATCTCCTGCTGACGGTTATCACGCTCTTTGGACAGGCCCATCAACTGCAGGTAGTCGATCATAATGAGATCGAGTCCACCCACTTCTACGGCCAGGCGTCGGGTTTTCGCACGGATATCCAGGGGTGTATTTGTGCCCGATTCGTCGATGTAAATGTGTTTTGTGCCAAGCACTTCGGATGCCTGCATGATGCGGATCAGCTTCTCTTCGTTCATGCCATAACCCTTTAACATACTGTCCATATTAACTTCTGAAGCAGATGAGAACATTCTCATAATCACTTCATCCGCGGCCATTTCCATAGTAAACAGGGCTACTTTCTTTTTCAGGTTCACCGCAGCGTGGGAGGCGATATTTAGGGCAAGGGAGGTTTTCCCCATCGCGGGACGCGCAGCTATGATGATAAATTGACCGGGACGAAAACCTCCGGTGAGACGGTCGAGATCGCTAAAGCCACTGCCGATGCCCGTAACCGGCTTTTTGGTGGAAGCAATCTGGTCGATATTGTGCAATACCTCGGTAGTGATCTGATCTATCCTTACAAAGCCTTGATGCTGGGGCAATTCCGCGATGGAAAAGATGGCTTGCTCAGCTTCATCAACCACCGTTTTAACTGGTGCTGTGGAGCTGTAACACGATTCGATAATGCCATTGCAGGCAACGATTAAGTGCCTCAGTAGTGCTTGCTCGGTTACGATATTTATGTGATAATCGAAATTCGCACTGGAGACCACAATATCTGCCATCTCGTTCAAATATGGCACTCCGCCCACTTTTTCCAGATGATTGTTGCGTTCAAGTCTGTTTATCAGAGTGAGGACGTCGATCTCGATGCCATCGTTGAAGAGCTCGCAAATGGTTCTGAAAATCAGCTTGTGCGCAGGTCTGGCAAAATACGGTTCTTGGAGTTGTTCAATACCCTTGCTCACCACATCGGCATCGATAATCATAGCAGAGAGCACTGCGGCTTCGGCGTTAATGTCTGCCGGAAGCTTGCGTTCAGAAATGCTGCTTTGTTCGCTGTTATCCTTTCTTTTTGGCATAATCTCCCTCTAGCTGAATCTTTGCTTTAGGGCTTTGTCCACGGCCGGAGGGACGAAGTCGTGAAGATCCGCGCCAAGTTCGGCCAGTTGGCGGATCATTGAAGAGGAAAGATACATATACCGCAAGCTCGGCACCAAAAAGATGGTCTCGATCTCCGGCTTCAGTTTTGTATTCGTCAAAGCCAGAGATAGCTCATACTCAAAGTCTGACACGGCGCGCAGACCCCGAATCATTACATTGGAATCTTGTTCGTGCGCAAAATCCACCACCAATCCCGAAAAGCTGAGTACTCTAACGTTGGGCAGATGTTTTGCGGATTCTGTGCAAAGCCTTACCCGCTCTTCCAGATTGAAGTAAGTCTGCTTGGCGGTGTAGTCCGCGATGGCGAGAATAACTTCGTCAAACATCCGCGATGCCTTTTCCAGTATGTTTAAATGACCCAAAGTAATGGGGTCGAAGGTTCCGGGGTAGATCGCTTTCATTGCCGACCCTTGAGAATTTCTTCCAATTCGTCGATCTCTTTGGGTATGTTCTGGCTCAGCACGCAATAACCTTCTTCGATCACCAGTACATCGTCTTCGATGCGCACTCCGATGCTCTCCTCAGGTATGTAGATGCCAGGTTCCACCGTGATCACGTTCCCAGGCTCCAGGATAGCTTCTCTGCCGCCAACATCGTGAGTATCCATGCCCAGGAAGTGACTGACGCCATGCATATAATACTTTGTGACTTCAGCAGCATGTTTGATCAACCCAAGCTCAATCAATTCGCCGGCGATCAAATCGCGTGCTTTAACTTGCAATTCGCTCAGTTTGACACCCGGAGCTATCATTTCGATTATCTCTTTCTGTACTCGCAAAACGGCACTGTAAACCTGTTTTTGACGCTCGGTAAAGGTTCCGTTGACCGGAAATGTGCGGCTGATATCTGCAGAATAGTTCATGTAAGAAGCTCCCACATCCATCAATACGAGATCATTGGAGGCAATCTGGCACTCATTCTTTTCATAATGCAGGGTAGTGGCATTCACGCCGGAAGCGATGATCGGAGCAAACCCCCAATGTTTCAGTCCGCTGCGTTGAATACGATAAAAGAGAAGCGCTTCCAGTTCATACTCCATCATACCGGCGCCGGCGGTCTCCAAGATGTCGATGATGCCTTTTCCGGTAACATCAATGGCCCGTTGAAGCTGCATAATCTCCCAATCATCTTTTACTTTGCGCAGAGGGCTGATAACTTCTGTGACACACTGAATGGCGATTTGAGGATAGCGCTCACGGACCGGTTGCAAACGGAACATCGCATATGAAATGGGCGCGTTCAGCTCTTGTTGGCCGATGTTTGAATAGATGCGGTTTATCATCGGGCAAAACATGGAAAGCATAGCTTCAAATTCGTCCAGATAGATAACATTGTTGATGCCGCTCCGCTCTCTGGCTTCCTCTACTTCCAGCTTTTTGCCTTCCCATACTACGCGTTCGGGATCATTACGCTGGATAAACAAGTATTCCCGGTTTCCATTGCCACTTTTGAATCCGAAATAGATGGCATTGGGAGCATTCAATCCCGTCAAATACAGAAAATTGTTGTCTTGTTTAAACTTCTCCAGCTTTGCTTCACGCTCGGCAAAGAGGATTACAGCATCCAGCTCTTTCAGCGAGTTAAGTAGTTTCTCGCGACGTGGGATCACAATCTCTTGCTTCATCATAAACTCCATATTGCTAAATTCTTATTTATGAGAGTCATTTTTTTGTGCAGTGTGCCATATGTCCAGCAATTTCCTTGCGGACAGATTTGGGTATCTAGGAATAGCTGCTATCTGCAGTGCTTTTTCTCTGTTGTGGCCTAAATATCCCAGTATACTTCTACTTGTTGCAGGCAGAGAAAGTCCTTCTGCAAGAATCTAAATAAGCTCAAAAACTGCTTTGGCCTCAGCTCAAAATAGTATGCTCCGGCAGGTGTCACTTCATCGTCGTATAGAGGAAAGATGTCGGTAGTCCCACGCTCCCGGTACTCCAATCTCAGCGGAATACTGCTTGTGGAACCTGAGCTTTTTTTGAGCTTCAAGCTCGCATCCAGACTCATATTGGACTTACTTGTCTCATAATAGATTCTTATCTTTATGATCCCGGTACTGTGACCCTCCGTGTGCAAATCTAGGGCAAGAACATCACCCGCAGATAGTGTGCAATATCCTTCGTTACGCTCATCTGAATATAGCTTGGAGGCAAAGATTCCGCTTACTCCTTCCGCGATGCCTCGAGCGTTGACGCCCTGCACGTTTTGGTTGATAAAATCTATGACTGTAACAGACTGAAGCTTACCCTGATTAGCGGTTGTCCGCGCTTCGCTGAGTCCGGGACTGAGTGCTGAACATAGAATACCAACGAGACAGCATATCCATCTGTGAGAGTTTCCCACCTGAACCTCCCTGTTCTTATGGGGCTTATCTGAGACTTAGCCAGAGATCGGATGTTTTAACCCGGATTCGGCTTACCGGTATCTCAGCTTCTGATATATGATGTGCAACCATCATTTGATAAGAATAGGCACATTCAAACCTACTCTGGTGTCAAGAATATTTATGAGCATTTTCGGATATACATAGCATATTTGTGGAGATGCATCAACATAAGGGGAATTTGTCGGCTGTAAAAACCGTGATGGAACTAATGGCGCTATGTTCTTGGAAAGGGATCAGGGATTGATGCCGCTGAATAGGTAGGTCCTGGTAAGATCCAGTACTATCTCCTGCGCGCTGATATAAAAGATGTTGCCGTGTCTATCCTTGATCCTCAGATCATAGAAACCGGGGCTGAGACTGATATGAAAGTCTTCGTGCGCCTCCAGATCTGTCTGTAAGACATTTTCACCCCAAGTGTTTTGTCCGGCGGGACTCACGCGGATTTCCCCGATATCCCTATCCGAGCTGTTTTGCAGCCTCAAAGCTCCACAGTTTGGCTCCAGACTCATATAGTTTCCGCCTGCTACATTCATGTCGATAAAGATTTGGCCGGGCAGGATATGATGACCATGGTAATGGATGAGCATAGTGCGAGGAGAAGGATAGCTGAGGGTGCTTGAACCCTTGGCGGGGATATGGTATTCCGGCCCGTTTTCCACTGATACCCAGGCCTCAGCGGAGCTGTTGTTTCTGACTTCCAATACCGATTCATGAAAACAGGCGCCAATGATCAGCATCATCAGCGCCATAAGAATCAATGTGATTCGCTTCATCAGAAATACCTTATTCGGCTGCCGCCTTTGCTTTCCCGCGCACCGGTTTGATGAAGGTATATACGGGATCGGCTTTTTCTGCCACCACTTCTTTGGTGATGCGGCATGCCTGTATATCGGCACGATCCGGGATGTCGTACATTATCCGTAACATAAAGCGTTCCATGATGGAGCGCAGTCCCCGGGCTCCCGTTTTTTGAGACAGCGCAATTCCGGCAATCTCCTTCAGCGCTTCGGTATCAAAACCCAATTGAACTCCATCCATCTCAAAAAGCTTTACATACTGTTTGCAGATGGCGTTTTTGGGCTCGGTAAGGATGTCGATCAAGGCTTCTTCGCTAAGCTCGTGCAGAGTACAGATCACCGGCATACGGCCGATCAGCTCCGGGATCAGACCATATCGAAGCAGATCCTGCGGACCGGTGAGATCGAAGATATTCGTCTCATCCTGTTTGGTGCCCAGTTCCACATCGAACCCGATGGCTTTTTTGTCGGTACGTTCTTTGATGATCTTTTCCAGACCAAAGAATGCGCCACCCGCGATGAATAGTATGTTTTTGGTATCGATCTCGATGAATTCCTGTTGCGGATGCTTTCGACCGCCTTTGGGAGGAACATTTACTTTTGTACCCTCCAGGATTTTTAACAGCGCTTGCTGCACGCCTTCACCGGAAACGTCTCTGGTAATTGACGGAGTTTCGCTTTTGCGCGATATTTTGTCGATCTCATCTATATACACGATGCCTCTTTCGGCACGTTCAACATCGTAATCCGCATTTTGCAACAAGCGTACCAGAATGTTTTCCACATCTTCACCCACATATCCAGCTTCGGTGAGGGTGGTGGCATCGCTGATGGCAAAAGGAACTTTGAGGAAGCGGGCCAGAGTCTGTGCGATGAGGGTTTTACCGCTGCCAGTGGGACCGATCATGAGTATATTGCTTTTCTCCAATTCGATCTCATCCGAACTGCTCTGCCGAAAAATCCGCTTGTAGTGGTTGTACACTGCCACCGCGATGATCTCCTTGGCACCTTCCTGACCGATCACGTATTGATCGAGATAGCTCTTGATCTGGCTGGGTAGCGGCATTTGAAAGTCTTCGGCTTCCTTTTCCGGACTGTTCGTGTTCACGATGGTGTGACACATCTCGATACATTCGTCGCAGATGTTTCCCGCAATGCCTCGAATCAGGTTTTTCACATCATCTTCACTGCGCCCGCAAAAGGAACAGCTTAGGTTTTTATTCTTATCCAAACTATTTCTCCTGTTTATCGTCTCTACGCGCCAAAACCTCGTCTATCAAGCCGTATGCCATGGCTTCTTTCGCGCTCAGGAAATAATCCCGATCCGTATCCACGGCTATTTGATCGATGGATTTGCCGGTATGATGGTGCAGAATCTCATTCATTCTACCACGCAGATACAGGATTTCCTTCGCTTGAATTTCGATGTCCGCCGCACGACCCTGAGTGCCGCCCCAAGGTTGATGTATCATGATCCGGCTATTGGGCAGAGCCGTACGTTTGCCCTTGGCCCCCGCTGCCAGTAACACGGCAGCCATGGAAGCAGCCATGCCGATGCAGATAGTGGAAACCGCAGGCTTGATGTATTGCATGGTATCGTAGATTGCCAATCCGCTGCTGATGCTGCCTCCGGGACTATTGATATACATATAGATATCCTTGGTGGCGTCTTCGCCTTCCAGATGCAGCAATTGTGCGACCACAGTATTGGCCATAGTGTCGTCGATCCCACCACCTACAAATACGATGCGATCCTTCAATAGACGGCTGTAGATGTCGTAAGCACGCTCTCCGCGGCCCACTTGTTCGATCACCATTGGGATATAGTTCATATTGTTTTACTCCGATTTGGCTTCGTTTTCTTCCTGATTAACTGCAACCGTCTCAGCATCCGTAGTTTCTTCCGGAGCTGCTTCGGGTTCAGGTATGAAGAAATTGGCAGTTTCAGCCAGCTTACGCAGTATGTAGAAGTTTTTCACACCATTTTTGAATTCATTGCTGGCAATCTCGTCTTTATGCTTATCTTTATAGGCATCCACAGTGTGGTCGGCAAGGATGGCTTCGTGTTTCACATAATCCTCAAACATATCGTCTGTGATTTCGATCTCCATCTGTGTGCGCAGTTGATTTAAAATGTACATGGTAATCATTTCCTGGGATATCTGCATGCGATATTGATACTCCAGGAATTGATGGTACTGTTTATTCGGATGGTTCTGAGCTTCCTGCTGAGCAAGATAACCGATGGTTTTGACGGGCAGATCGAACTTGTTATCCACATAGAGTTTGTTCACGATGGCATAATTTGCCACGTCGATATTTTTGTGTTCGTTTGCCAGCTTCATATCTGCAGAAATCTTGGCGCGCATCGCTGCCATATCATCAAATTCCATGTCTTTGGCAAAGTCATCATTGAGCTGGGGATATTGCATCCTCTCTATGGAATTGACCATTATTTTCACGGCAAACTGAGCTTCGTTGTCCAGCTTTAATGAGCTGTCTCTGGACACCAATTTGATATCCATACCGCTTAGTTCTGTTTCGATAGTATCACCTATCTTCTTGCCGATCAATTCCGGTAAAGCCCGGTGTTCGGGATAGGAGCCCGCAAAAAATGAAGCGTTCTTGGTAATCACATTTTCCTGCAGGCTAAAGCTAAGCTCCACTTGCACATGGTCATTTTCGACAGCTTCGTCGGCATCAATCACAGTACCATTTTCATTCTTCAGGTCTTCCAGATATTTATCGACTTCGCTGTCCAGAGTGATGGGATTATGGGGCACATCAAGATTATCCAATTGCTTAAATTCGATAGACGGCTCATGCTCGATTTCGATCTTGATCTGCATATCACTGCCTTTTTCCCACTGCGTTTCTTTCACGTCTGGAAACAGCAGATAATTGATATCATGTTCTTTGGCGGCTGCCTCAAAGTAGTCGTTCACACTGTCTTTTATAAAATGGTCTTTCAACAAAGCGCCATGAGTTCTTTCAATCAGGCTTAGCGGAGCTTTTCCCTTTCTGAATCCTGGCACATCCACCTGTTTGGCTGCTTTGCGCAGATACTTTTCCCAAGCTTTGACAGCGTCATCTGCCGGTATGGTGATATTGATCTCTTTTGTTACAGCGTTGATAGCATTAAATTCTACCTGCATTTATTCTCCTTAGTAAAAAATCCAATCTTTTGGTGCGAAAGAGGGGACTCGAACCCCTACAGGAGTGAACCTACTGGATCCTAAGTCCAGCGCGTCTGCCAATTCCGCCACTTTCGCAATTGACTTATAGTATACTTATTTATATATGAAATGCCAGTTTTTTACAGGGCATTGTTCTGTCAAGCTTTGCATTAGCTTTTCGCCTATGAACCCCTACAAGTGAATGCGAGCCGGAAACAGATGTGGCTAATCCCAATTACCGCATGGTCCTAAAAGCTATAGAACCCCATAACCGGGAAAGCTTGCTGATCCGGACAGGGAAACCTGAAAAAATCGACGCTGAGGCGCAGAACAGCCCGATAGCTAAAGCAGCTGTAGGTTGTCTATCAACCGGGTTTTACCCACATAAACGGCGATCAGCATACGGCTTTGTTCATCGATTATGTCTGCCTTGCTGAGATCTGTGGCACTCACGATCTCCACATAGTCCACTTTCGCGCCTGATGCTGTAATATCGGCTTTGGCTGTGGCAATGAGCGCGGCCGCATCTCTTAAGCCGGCAGCTACTGCACTTCTGGCCTTGAATAAAGCTTGAGAAAGGCAGACTGCGGTCTTTCGATCCGCAGAGTTCAAATACACATTGCGGCTGCTTTTTGCCAATCCATCGGATTCGCGGATAATGGGGCAACCAATTATACGTGTGCTGAGATTCAGGTCTCTATGCATTATAGTGAGAATGGTAAGTTGCTGGAAATCCTTCTCCCCCATATACATGAAATGTGGTTTCACGATATTCACTAGCTTCAGAACCACAGTGCAAACTCCCCGAAAATGGCCGGGACGGCTGGCACCACACAAGATGCCGGATAAGTCACTTACTTCTACCCAGGTGTGATAAGGTTTTGGGTACATCATATCCGGATCGGGAAAGAAGACATAATCCACGCCGTTCTGCTCCAAAAGAGCCAGATCCCGATCGAGGTCACGGGGATAGCTCTCCAGATCTTCGTTGGGGCCAAATTGGGCGGGATTCACAAAGATCGAGACTATGGTGATATCGCAATTCTTTGTGGACTCTGCAACTAAGCTCAAATGACCCTCATGCAGAAAGCCCATGGTGGGAACAAAGCCGATGCGTGCCTCTTGGGGATGTCGCAAAGCCAGCATCTGGGTGAGGGATTTTATGACTTGCATTTTTAGATAATGGAATCGATTCTGTTGTTCTCGTTCAGGATCAGGATGCGGGGTTTATGCGTAGCCAATTCGGCAGCGTCCAGCATCCCGTAATTGATCACGATGATTCTATCGCCTTCATGGGCCAGACGCGCGGCAGCACCGTTGATGCCAATCATGCCGCTGCCTCTTTCGCCTTTGATTATGTATGTGCTGAAGCGGTTGCCATTAGTGATGTTGAACACTTCAACGCGTTCAAACTCTTGCATTCCACTGGCTTCCAGCAACTCTTCGTCGATCTTGATGCTGCCATTGTAATTTATATCGCATTCCTTCACCGTGGCCCGATGAAGCTTTGATAACAGTATCTGCCTTAGCATTTTGGACTCCATTATTTGGTCTTTTATATCACATAAAACTGATAGGCGGCTTTTGTCAATGAAAATCGGGTTTTGCACACTCCCATTTGTTTTCAGGCTCTTTTGGTACTGGCGTCCAGCCCTGCTTACCGGATGTGTGGCGTTCGATTTTATTCGATTTGCAAAGCTCCTTCTGCCGGTCAATTGCATTTTCCCGAGGTGGATACTATAAGCGGATGTTTACCATCACTGAAAACTCCAATTTGCGTTCACCGGGACCGTTGTAGCTCTCACGTTGGATAAGACTTGATGTATTCTCAATACACCGCCCATGTTGTGGTATGGGAATAAAGCAAATACATATCAAACTACGGTCACCGGATTCCCACCGCCCATGTTATGGTATGGGAATAAAGCCACTTAGCCCGGCAATATCATGTCATAACGAAGCAGACATTGCATCACAAGTGGCATAATACCACCTCTACATTTAATGGACAGATCAGCAATTGGCAATAGCCGTGATATGTTAATATCGCTCTATCAATCTACTTCCATTTGTATCCGCCCAGAGATCCACGCAGAGCGTAGTAGATGAATTGCAAGGGGAATACAAAGATTTGCGTGAAATACAGTATCCCCAGATGAGTCTTGTGAACCATAGCCAGGTGGCTTTGGGAAAGACCCAGTTCAAACAGGGATTTGAGTGTCACTACCCCCAGTATGATCATGTTTCCCGTTCCTAGCGTGAGCATAATGATAGCCGTGTAAAACAGCACAAAATAGCAAAAGACAAACGCAGACATGAGCTTCAAGTACCTGGGATGATAGCGAAATTTCGAGGCTCTGCGGATGTTTTTGTTATGACGTTTGGACACGCTCTTGCCCTCCACACTCACGACCTGCATGGCAGGGGCAGGATTGTAATATGCTTCCCGGGCAAAGGGCATCATCTTCATCAAGAGTAGGTCGTCGTCTCCGCTCAACAGGTGAGCAATCCCCTCAAAACCGCCCGCTTTATTAAACAGGGATTTGCGGTAAACCTGATTGCAGGCCATGGCTGTGATGGGCTTGCGTTCATAGATTCCCGCGCCTGCCAAAGCATAGTATACGCTACGTTCAAAATTGATCAGGCTCAGATTGCTCTCTCCCACTTCGGAGATAATGGTGCTATAGCCCAGGATGTAATCCGTTTGCGGGCTCATCTGGCGCGTAATCTCTTGCAACCAGGTCTCCGGCAAGATACAATCCGCGTCTGTAAAAGCCAGAACATCGTATTTTGCTGCATCAATGCCTTTTTGCAGAGCAGCTTTTTTGCCAACTATGCCCTCAAGGCTCTGTTGAAAATCCAGCACTCGAATGCCGAATTGACCGTCCCAGTTTTTCAGTACATCCAAGCTATCATCCGTGGAATGGTCATTAACGATGATTACTTCATAAGCCGCGTCGATGGGCAGCAATTGCGCCAGCGAGGTCAATAAACGAGGTAGATTGTGTGCTTCGTTTCTTGCCGCGATGATAACGCTAATGGGCTCGGACTCATGATTAAATGCTGCCTTGGGGGGCAAACTGCGTTTCATTGAGCGACCTATCCGGAGCAAAAACACCAGATAGACCAGGCTCAGGAGGGCGAAAACAATGGTAAATATCAGACCAACCTCGCTTCTGTTTGTTCTATAAAGGCCTTCAACTCCGGATTTTCCGCTTTGATGTCGTCTATGCTTTTACGCTTGATCTCCACTTTCGTGGGCGCATCTTTTTCTTCCAGCATCAGATTCACCCGCAGCGCCTTTCCAAACACATCGCTGATTATGCTTTCAACCCTTTCCAGATGGGATTTGATGGCATTAAAATTTGTGACTGAATCCAGCTTCAGGTTTATCACTGTATCTGTCATATTTTGAATTTGTGCACTTTTAAAGGCCAAGCCGGCCAATTGACTGCTCTTACGGATTCTCTGAGTAAGATCGTCCCAAATAGCCTTTAAGCTATCGATAGTCGCCTCGGGGCGCGGCATTTCCTTGGTTTTTTGCTCGCGTTCTTTCAGCTCGGATACCGGTGGACTCGTTTGGGCTATATGCCTCTGCTTTGGCTCCTGAACCCTTCCCGTGCCGGGTGCAGGAGGAGTGAAGCTTGTGTTCAAGGAGTTCCCACCTTGCTTAAGACTGTTTATCAATCTGCTGATGTCCTCTATCTCATCCAAACGGGACAGCTTTATCATAGTGGCCTCGATCAGCAAATAGGGGTTGTTACTCTGCCGTATGTCGAGACGGGTCTGCATCAATTGACTCATAATATACATCAGGTCGTTCTGACTGAACATGTTGGCAACCTCGGCAAAGAGCGGCAATTCCTCCGCGCTTACATCCTTGATCCCGATGCCCAATTTGCTGAGCAATACCAAACGTAAATACTCCATCATATTGGCGATGAATTCTTGCAAGTCCGTGCCCTCTTCAAAGATCTGATGCAGGCTGATGATGAGCTTTTGCGCGTCGTGATCCTTGATGTGGCACATAAAGTCGTAGTAGAGCTGATTTGGGATCATACCAAAGATTTGCCGCACTTGGGCGATCTGAATATCATTGGCACAATAGCTGATAGTCTGATCCATCAGTGACAAAGCATCCCGCATACCGCCGTCGGCCTTGCGGGCAATCAGGTATAAGGATTCGTCATCTGCTTTGATGCCTTCCTGTTCGGCCAATTCACGCAACCGGGCTACGATGGCTTCGATGGGAATACGCTTGAAATCATAGCGTTGACAGCGGGATATGATGGTGGGCAATACTTTATGCGGTTCGGTGGTGGCAAAGATAAAGATCACATTTTCAGGAGGTTCTTCCAGAGTTTTCAACAGGGCGTTGAAAGCGTTTTTGGAGAGCATGTGAACTTCATCGATGATGTATATCTTGTATTTCGAACCGCTGGCGGCATACAAAAGCTCCTTTTGCAACTCCCGGATATCGTCCACACCGGTGTTGCTGGCTCCGTCGATTTCAATCACATCCGGAGATACTCCTGCTGTGATTTCCGTGCAATTTGTGCATACATTGCAGGGATGAGTGGTGGGACCATCTACGCAATTCAGGCTCTTTGCCATGATGCGTGCCAGCGAGGTCTTTCCTACTCCGCGGGGACCGGTAAACAGATAGGCGTGGGCGATGCGTCCGGACGAGATCGCGCTCTGCAGAATCTTGGTTACGTGGTCCTGTGCGTATACTTCAGAGAAGCTTTGCGGGCGATATTTGCGCGCAAGTACTATGTAGCTCATACTACCTCCACGTTCCACTCTTTTATCAAAGCGGATTTAGGCAAGCATTTTCTGCTGGACAAAATTCCAAGGGTCGCCAAAGCTTGAATTATTGAAACAAGATATAGATTCCCAAAGGAGGAAATCGATGAAGCTCGAAGGAAAAGTGGTCATTGCCCAGGGTGGCGGGCCTACCGCGGTTATAAATCAATCCATGGTGGGGGCGGCATTGGAATCCCGAAAATTTCCCCAAGTTACCAGAGTATATGGCGCTTTGTATGGAGTGCATGGCATTATTAATGAAGAATTTATTGATCTTACTCAAGAAACCACTCACAACTTGGAACAAGTGGCAAACACACCTTCCAGCGCTTTGCTTTCCACGCGCGACAAACCGGACGAAGCCTATTGCAAAGAGATCTTTAAGGTACTAAAAGCCCACGATGTCCGCTATTTCTTCTACATCGGCGGAAATGATTCCTCAGATACAGTGCGCATAGTGAATGAGCAGGCTCAACTGGCAGAATATGAATTCCGTGCTATCCATATCCCAAAGACCATCGACAATGATCTTGTCCTTAGTGACCACACCCCCGGTTATGGTTCTGCTGCCAGATTTGTGGCATCAGCTTTCGCCGGAGTGAATCTGGATAACCGCGCCTTACCCGGAGTGTATATCGGGGTTGTAATGGGGCGTCATGCAGGCTTTTTAACTGCCGCATCCGCTTTAGGGCAAAAGTATCCCGACGACGGACCACATCTGATCTACATGCCCGAACGTCCTTTCAGCCGCGATTCATTCCTCAAAGACGTAAAAAAGGCCTATGATCACTATGGCCGTTGCATAGTAGCCGTTTCCGAGGGAATTGTGGATGAAGAGGGCAAGCCCATGATCTCCAAGCTCACCAAAAACGTCGAACGCGATGCTCATGGCAATGTGCAGCTATCCGGAACGGGGATGCTGGGCGATCTGCTGTGTGATCTGGTGAGAGATAAATTGAAGATAAAACGCGTTCGCAGCGATACTTTCGGCTATTTGCAGCGTTCTTTTCTGGGCTGTGTGTCCGATGTGGATCAACGCGAAGCCCGCGAAGTGGGCGAACGTGCCGCACATTATGCGCTATGGTACAATCTGGACGGATCAATCTCCATCCAGCGTACCGGCTACTACTCTGTAAATTACCAATTGGAAAAGCTCTCTGATGTAGCGCGAAAAACCCGTCATATGCCGGATAACTTCATTAGTGCCGAAGGCAACAACGTTACGGACGACTTCCGCTATTACCTGCGTCCGCTTTTGGGATCCGGTTACCCGGTAGGTCATAGATTGCGCGCACCCAAGGTGAGCAAAGTGCTTAGAACAGAAGACTGATAAATCTATAGTAACAAGACCGGTTCGAAAGAGCCGGTTTTTTTATGCTTTGCCGCGAGTCCGGGGCTTTTCTCGCAACACACACATCGCGCCGGGCGGCAGTAGAATCCCCTCGGTAGACCGGTGAGGAGTTTTGTAGCCAAACACGATCTCTCCATTTACTGGCATCAGTTTGTCTTCATTGGCGAGATTTATGCCGCAATACAGGCATTCATCCTCATCATAGCGCCTATACACGAGCATACGGGAACAACTCTTTGTAAAGCAGAATTCTCCCTCTCGCAGCAGCCTGTGTTCTTTTCTCAGCCGAATCGTAGCCTTATAAAATTCGCGCATCTCGATGGCTTTGGGATCCTCCTGCCAGGCCCAATTGAAAGGTCGACGATTATCCGGATCCTTGGCGCCATCCATATAGATTTCATCACCATAATAGATATGCGGGATCCCCACGAAGGTCATCTGAAAGAATATCGCTTGTTTCAAAGCTGTGATATTATCCTTGGCCAAGTGCCTGATCCGCAGGGTGTCATGCGAGCCCAAAAGGTTCATCATCACCCGGCTTGCGTGCGCCGGATAAGCAGTTAGCCCCTCCTCAATCTTCAGTTTAAACTCCTTGGCACTACACAATTTTTGCACAAAGAATTCCAACACAGGATTCTTAAAATAGGCATAGTTCATCACAGAATCAAAATATTCCTCTGCAATCCAGGCGCGGGCATTGTTCCAAATCTCGCCCACCAGCCAGGCATCAGGTTTCAAGCCCTTTATGCGCTCGCGAAACAGCTGCCAGAACCACCAAGGCACTTCATCCGGCACATCCAGGCGAAAGCCGTCCATACCAATCTCAGAGATCCACCAAGATGCCGCGTCAAGGATATGATTCACCAGATCCCAATTGACCTCGGCGTTATTGATGTCTCGGATATAATTCTCATAAGGATGTTGCCGGGAAAGATCGTAATTAAGATCCGGCATGTCTTTGATGCCCCACCAGCATTGATAATACTCACGCGGCTTAAAATCCGGCGGCAGGGGATCCGGCAAGGGCCATTTGTGCCAATCGTACCAATGCCAATATGGTGAATCGGGACCCTTTTCAACGGTGTCTCTGAAGGCCCAAAACGCTTCACCACTGTGATTGAAAGCTACATCCAGAATGATTCTGATGCCTTTTTGATGAGCCAGAAGCACCAGTTTCCTGATCTCTTGCTCACTTCCAAAATGAGGATCAATGCGCCCAAAATGGGCCGCATCATATTTGTGATTGGACTTTGCTTCCCATAAAGGGTTAAAATAGATGAGGTTTATTCCTGTATCTACCAGATAATCAAGTTTTTGCACAACGCCCTCAATATCTCCACCATAGAAAGAATGCCAATCCGGAATTCCTTCTTCCTGCCAGGGGCTTTGTTTTAAAGTGCTAATATCGCTCCAATCCTTCACCAAGTGGAAATACTCCCGGTTGGGTCCCAGAATCTCACCTGGTTTTGGCTTGATGTTGCTTGCTTGATAGTAGCTTTCTCTGAAATCCGGATCATTATCTGGCTTACCGTTGCAAAAGCGATCCGGAAAGATCTGGTAAACCACGGAAGATTTTAGCCATTGTGGTATCTCAAAGACACGCCAAGACGAGGGATCAACCACAAGGGGCGTCGCGTCCTTCTTGCGTTGAACAAAACCTTCCATGCCCATATACACAGTTTTTTCCCGATGCCTTATGCAAACGTGAAAGCGTCGGGCTTGCCGGATCTGAATCTGCCGGTGCCAGATCATCAAGCCGCTATTGCGCCCCAAAGGGAACATGGGCAATTTGGCATCAGAGAATTCGAACCATATCTCATCTGCCAGTCCCGCATACCAGCTGAAACGCAATTCCAAAGCAGCCACAGCAGGGCGGAAAGCATTGATGAAAGAGCGAGCATCCTGTTTGGCGGCAGCGTTCAGTGCTTCATCCCAATTTTGCGGAGCTTTCTCTTCTTCTACTGCGATGATGGAATTGCTGCCACCATAGGGATCTGCTTCCTGCAGGCTGTTTGAGGGATCTGTCCTCCACACGCCGTCGATGATGTACTTATAGCTATAGCGCCCGGGTTTGAGGTCAAAATCGATCAGATACAGTCCCCCAAAGTCCTGCAATGACAGTATCTTCCAATGAGTGAAATCTCCGGCTATACCAACTTCGTATCTGCCTGCAGTTAAAGCCTGATAGCTGAATCTCACATGCATAGCTCAAACCTTCTTTTTGCGGCTCTTTTTGGGTTTGGAGTTCTTTGGAGAGATTGGTTCGCCCAAGGCAAGCATTTCTCGCTCGTAGTGTACTTTCAGGAATTGCCCGGTAGCACTTTCCTTGATCTCCATTATCTTCTCGGGACTTCCTTCAGCCAGTATTCTTCCGCCCTCATCTCCCCCTTCCGGGCCCAGATCGATGATCCAATCCGCGGATTTTATTACGTCCAGATTGTGCTCAATCACCACCACGGTATTGCCCATCGCCACCAATTTCTTCAGCACCTTCAAAAGCTTGTTGATGTCATCAAAATGCAAGCCGGTGGTGGGTTCATCCAAAAGATAGAGGGTATTACCCGTGGAGGGACGGCTCAGCTCCTTGGAAAGCTTGATCCGTTGCGCTTCTCCTCCGGACAGTGTGGTTGACGGTTGTCCCAGTTTGATATAATCCAAGCCTACCTCATGCAGAGTTTTAAGCTTCTTTTTGATGGATGGTATAGCGTCAAAGAATTCCACTGCTTCTTGCACATCCATATCCAAGATCTCTGCAATGTTTTTCCCTTTATAACGTACGTTTAAAGTCTCATTATTATAGCGTTTACCCTTACAAACCTCACATGTTACGTAAATATCGGCCATAAAATGCATTTCTATCTGGCGCACTCCGGCGCCTTCACATGCTTCACAGCGACCACCCTTTACATTGAAAGAGAAACGTCCCGGTTTGAAACCCCGCATCTTGGAAGCGGGCAATTCAGAAAACAGATTGCGGATGGGATCGAAGAGTTTGATGTAGGTACAGGGATTGCTTCGTGGCGTGCGGCCGATGGGCTGCTGATCGATGTTAATCACCTTGTCGATGTGCTCCACGCCTCTGATTTCTGTGCATTTACCCACCTTATGGTTGGAACGGAAAAAATGGTTGTTCAGATATGGTGAAAGGGTTTGATTGATCAGCGAGCTCTTGCCGCTGCCAGACACGCCGGTGATGCAGACAAACATTCCCAGCGGGATATGGGCATCTATCTCTTTGAGGTTATTGTGTTTGGCGCCCATAATGCTCAGCACTCGTGCGTCCGGCTTCATGCGTTTTTGGGGAATGGGAATGCTCATTCTTCCCGATAAATAGGCTCCGGTAAGGGATTCGGAATTGTTTTTGATATCTTCCAGTTTTCCTTGCGCCACGATCTGACCGCCATAGACTCCGGCGCGAGGGCCAAAATCAACTATCATATCCGCGCTGCGCATGGTATCTTCATCGTGTTCCACCACGATCACGCTGTTTCCCAAATCGCGCAATTGCAACAGCATACTCACCAATTTAGCGTTATCTCTTTGATGCAAACCGATGGAGGGCTCATCTAGGATATACATCACTCCCACCAATTGTGAGCCTATCTGACTGGCGAGCCTGATGCGCTGGGATTCACCCCCAGAAAGTGTGGGCGAACGCCGGTCCAGACACAGATAATGCAAGCCTACAGCCATCAAAAAGCCCAAGCGGGCTTGGATCTCTTTCAATACTTCTGCGGCGATAATCAATTGATTTCCACTCAGTTTCAGTTTATTGAAGAAATCATAGGCCTGGCTCACACTCATCGCCGTAATCTCGGCAATGGATTTATCTTGCACTTTCACGGCCAGAGAAGCCGCTTTCAGCTTGTTGCCGTTGCAATCTGGACAGGCCTTGTCGCTGATGAATTGCATATAATAGCGCCGCATATCGTCGGAAGTAGTTTCATGAAATCTGCGCTTCAATTGGTTCATCACACCTTCAAAACGCATCATTAATTCGCCCTTGCCACGCTCGTTTTGCCACCCAACTTTGAATTTCTTAGACCCCGAACCGTAGAGAATCAGTTGTTGTACGATCTCAGGGATATGTTTCCAAGGCACGTCAAGCTCGAAATTGTATGCTCTCGCGAGGTTTTGCACCATATTGAGGGTCCAACTGTCTTTCTTTGCCTCCAGTCTTCCCCAGGGCACCACAGCTCCGTCCATGATGCTGCGTTCCGGATCCGGCACTACCAATTCCTGATCAAACTCCAACCGGTATCCCAAGCCGTTGCATGAGGGGCAGGCCCCGATGGGACTATTGAACGAGAAACTCTGGGGACTCAATTCATCATAACCAATATTACATGTAGCGCAGGCGTTTTGAGCCGAGAGCAATTCTACCCGATCAAGATCAGGATAGTCGATTTTCACCAAAGCATCGGTGAGCTTTAGCGCCAGTTCCAAAGAATCCGCCATTCGAGCATGCACACCATCTTTGATCACAAGTCGATCCACCACAACATCGATATTGTGCTTGCTCTTTTTATCCAGCACGATCTCTTCATCCAGATTGCGCACCACATTGTTGATCATAACTCGGACAAAGCCCTCAGATCGCAGCTGTTCCAGTTCGTCCTTATGTTCGCCTTTACGGTTTTGAACAATCGGTGCCAGGATCTGCAGCTTGCTTCCCGGTGGGTTTTGCATGAGGTGTTCCACCATCTGATCCACAGTCTGCGAGCCCACCGGCGCACCGCATTGATAGCAATGTTGCACCCCGACCCGAGCATAAAGAACACGCAGATAGTCGTAAATCTCGGTAACAGTACCCACTGTGGAACGTGGATTCTTGCTGCTGGCTTTTTGTTCGATGGATATAGCCGGAGACAGTCCTTCAATGAAATCCACCTTGGGCTTGTCCATCTGTCCCAGAAACTGCCTGGCATATGCGGAGAGTGATTCCACGTAACGCCTTTGACCTTCAGCATACAGCGTATCGAAGGCTAGAGAGCTTTTTCCGCTACCGGACACTCCGGTAAAAACCACCAGTTTGTCTCGAGGGATCTCCAAATCTATGTTTTTCAGGTTGTGCTCACCGGCACCTTTGATTATGATTTTCTTTAACAATTTTTTTACCTCTGAGAGCGCAGAAAATCCCAATGCCCTTCCTTTGTCAAATGAAAATGGTCTCACATTCCCCGGTAATTTATTCCGGCCGATCCAGATCCGGCAGCAATCCTATCTTTATCTGATCTTTAACCCTCTTCCGTAGCAGCCTATTGGGTGGCTTGCACAGGAGCATTACCGAGCTTGGCCCGATGAAGCTGTGTCTGAGATTGTTACGGAACTGTGACATGTGCACAGCTAGAATGAGCTGGAATTGTGTTTGGAGTACATTTTGGGAATATGTACTTGGAAAAAGTCTTTGAATATGTCTTGGGAAAGCCCTTGGAAAATGAATCCTTGGATGAGTCCTTTCTCGGTCATTATTATCAGCTCCTTAGGGTGGATACTTTTAAGGGTGACACGCCAATGAGTCCTTGGAAGTTCTTGGATCCGAAATCAGAAATCACGAAATCAGAAGACCAAATTCCCAATCTCACTGTCAGCTCTGTAGACAGTGTTAATCAAGTGGTCATCAAGCGTTAATCAAGCGTTAATAATTAACGCTTGATGAAGGCTTGATTAAGAAGTGATAAACGACCTGAATACAGGGAGATATCAGCTGCTTTCTTTGGTCTTAAGATACATAAAGCTCTGATATATAGAGCTTTACGATATAATGTGATATTGGAACTAAGGTGTTTTAGGTAAATGTCGCAGCTGAGAGTAAATTATGAGTGCTGTTTTGGAGGGCTGCAGTTGATGGAATGCTTAGGCTTTGCCTTCGCTGTGCCATGATTGACGCCTCAGGAGAGGCGCAAGGTCGAGAACCTGCCGGTATCCGGAGTCCACGCAGAAATGCTCAGCCATTATTTGGGGGAACTATGAATGATGCTTTGTGAAGCTCCTGCCGTAGATTAGGCTCCGTATTCAAGATTTCCGAACTTGGCGCAATTCCTCAGCGATATTCGTATATCATCCAGCCGTCTTTGCCCATCGCGATATAAATATAGTCGTTTTCAAGGGCGACATCATACACGGGGAATGGTGGATAGAAGGTGTTCATATCCACAATGCGATTGGGAACCGAGATATCCAGGATCTTCACTCCACCCTGTCCTAAAGCCACGAAGAGGCGGTTATCTTTCACTGCCAAAGACTGGATGTCGTTGAACAGCCGCATCTGCCCCACCTGGATCGGTTTATTCACGTCTCTAATGGAGAGAACCAGCAAATCTTTTCCGGAAGCGATGTACACATACTCCCCATTTTTTACCAGATAGCGTGCGTCCGGTAGCTGGTAATTGGTGGCGATACTCAGCGGAAACTTCTGATCACTGATATCCACGGTCACCAGGCCAAAATCGTTTAAAGCATAGATGTAGGGGTACTCAGCTATAAAATCTCTCACACCCCATTTTTCCGCGAAGTTCGCCAATAGATCATTGCCCCCTCCGCTGCCGACATTTATGATATCAATGCCTCTATAACGATCTGCCACATATAATGTTGCGCCTTCTCTGGTAATCTTGTCTCCGATCAAAGTGTCTACAAAGTATATCTTTCCAAATTGATTCAAGGAATCTATAGCACTCAACACATTGGTAGGTTCACGACTGGACACATAGATGTAATTACCACTTTGGAAATTGACGTCTTCGATGCGGGCCAACGAGTTGTAGGATGTTTCGAGGCGTGGTTGCCAAGCATTGAAAGTGCTGTATATCCACAGTTGTTTTTGATTTCTGGTAAGCACTTGAGAATCGGAAACATCAATACTGTATGCTTCAGAATCCTTTACTATACCCAGAGGATAGAGAAAGCGATTGTCGATGGCGGCGCAGCTGATACTGATGAGTAACAGCAGAGACAGGATCATCGGGCGTTTCATTAAGACTCCTTAGGCCTGGCCTCTCCCTTTTAGCAAGCGAGAGACGATCTCGGAGGAATTGATCCCCTCGGCTTCAGCCGCAAAGGATACCAATATTCTGTGTTTCAATACAATCGGTGCTACCTGACGCACATCTTCTTCGGAGGGACTCAGCCTTCCCGCCAGAGCGGCAACGGCTTTGGCTCCCAGGATCAAGTATTGCGATGCTCGCGGTCCTGCTCCCCAGCTGACCCAACGTTTTATTTCCGGATCGGCATCGGAGCTGTTGGGACGTGTGCGCCGGGTTAGCTCAACGGCATATTTTAGCACATGCTCACTCACCGGAAGCAGACGGATCGCTTCCTGCAAGGCAATGATCCTTTCCGCATCCAGATGCGCTTTGATCTGCTGAATTGCTCCACCGGTAGTATTTTCCACTATTTTACACTCCTCCTCAAATGAGGGATAATCGATGTTTATATAGAACATGAAGCGGTCCAATTGCGCTTCCGGAAGGGGATAAGTGCCTTCCTGCTCAATCGGATTTTGGGTAGCCATCACAATGAAGGGTCTATCCAGCTTCCATGTCTTATTACCACTGGTTATAGTGTTTTCCTGCATAGCTTGTAACAAAGCGGATTGGGTTTTCGGTGGAGTGCGGTTGATTTCGTCTGCCAGAATAATGTTTGCAAACACAGGTCCTTTCAGGTATTCGAAGCCTCGTAGCCCCGTAGCAGAATCTGAGACCAGGATGTCTGAACCGGTAATATCCGAAGGCATAAGATCCGGAGTGAATTGAATACGTGAAAAGCTGAGCGATAGACTTTGCGCCAAAGAAGAGATCATCAGGGTTTTGGCCAAACCGGGAACGCCTTCGATAAGCACATGTCCATTGGCAAAAAGAGCGGTAAGTACATGGTCTATCACTTGTTCCTGGCCCACTATCACCTTGGCTATTTCGCTTTTTAATGCCTTTACTGCCAGGCTCAATTCCTCTATCCTCTGTATGCTGTTATCCATCTATTTTCTCTCCTTTGAAGATCATTTTCAGCACCTCAAAACCCGCATACGCAAAGGCAAATGCGCCTACGATGCCCATCAACAGGGCTGTGAGAATGTGCGCAAATGCCATAATCGCCGAAGCACTGGACTTTGTCAAATTAAATCCCAAACTAAAGATGATAATCATCATCCACTCGTTGCTGCCCAATTGCGCCGGAGGCTGAGGCAACGCATAACTCATATTGATCAGAGTGTAGCCAAATAGCACCATTAGAAAGCTGAATTCGATGCCAAAGGCTTCAAAGATCAGATAAAAATACAGGCCGTCCAAAAGAATCCCAATCATGGTAAGGATCACTGCCCATACCAGCTTAGCCGGTTTGTGCTCAAAAAGATTGAGCCCGTCCACAAACTGCTCCAAAAGCTCTTTCATCCGCGCTTTCAAGCTCTGGGGACTCAGTTTTACCAGAACGCTCAACACCCTCAGTACAAGATCTTTGCGCCACGCTGCCAGTAAGAGCAGGCTCACGGAAATGATGAAAACTAAAAGTAATATAGCCAACAGCACATTCAGCGCGGGATTCAGTTTGATGGTCAAAAAAGGAATCAAAAAGATCACACTGATAATGGCCAGAGTATCGAAAGTTTTGTCGATAAAAACCGAGGGCAGGCTTTGCGCCATGCCCAGATTGTGGTTCTTTTTGATAAACCAGCATTTGACCAATTCCCCCGCCCGGATGGGGATAATGTAATTCACAAGATTTCCCCCCATCGCGTAAAGCCAGGTGTCTCTAAGCGGTATTTTCATACTCTGCCGCAAGATGAGGTTCCAGCGAAAAGAGCGCACAAAATACGCTCCCAAATAGCACAGAGATGCCCACACAACATATAGGGGGCGGATTCGGCTGAAATACTCTTTCAATTCTCCCAGTGGGATGTAGCTGAGCCAGAGGACGATAAGTCCTATTCCGATCAAGCTGCCAACTGTCAAAAAGACTTTATTACGCGTGTTCACTTGGCAAAGAGCATATAACGGTGATGCGCCCAGATGTGTTTAAAGCATCTGGGAGCCAGAAGTTCAAGGGCTTGAAAGCGCAGCATACGTGCAGCAAAGCCGGGATCTTGCCCCAGATAATATGGCATGATCGACAACGCTTTTTCTGCTGCAATTCCGGTGTGATCATTATTGGATTTTCTGCCCCTGAGCGAGCGCAGATAGTCCTCTTTATTCATGCCGATATCCGGCCAGGGCGGGCAATCGATATAATCCTGTTTCCATAGGCTCCATCCTGCCTTTTGCATATACCAGATGATGCTTTGTGGATCGATGTGATTCGGACGAAGCTGAGGATACAAATCGGGACTGTATCCTTTCAATTGTCCCTTGTAGCCTATACCGCTGCGATTGGGAACGCAGATCAGGATATGTTCCCGCGTTACTCTACACAGTTCGGCAATAAATGCAGAAAGATCCTCCACAAACCACATCGCGGAGAAATTGAAAGCGAAATCCAGGGCTTGATCCGGATAATCCAGGCTGCGATAGCCGGGATTGCATCTGATTTCCATGTTCAGCTTCAGCTTTTTCCAGCTTGCTTTGATCATCTCAATCCGTTCCGGATCGTGATCCTCCAGATACACTTCGCATCCCGCCTGAGCCAGAGGGACCAGATTGATCCCGCTAATCCCGGTAAAGCCAAAGCAGGGACTCTCAAGGGCACTATGATAACCATATGATTTATAGAGTTTTAAAAGCAGCTTATTTATTATGATTCTCTCATAAGAGGAACCAAGTCCCTCATGAGCAATCGGATAGTAGTTTCTCCAGCCATTGATGATGGGGATTGCCATTAGTTCCTCCGGTAGTCGTCGATAGTAATACGAATATCCGGAATAGTGTAATGGGGTTTGATTCCCAAGGTCTCCATGGTAGCATAGTACTGTTGCACGTCGTAAAACCAGCTTTTGGAGATCAGCTCAAAACGGCTGATAAAGAGTTCATTCTTCATTTTGCGGGAAAGGCTCTCCCCCAATGAGAAGAAAAAACGGTCCACACTGAGGATGGCAGGATAGTTTTTGCCATGAAGCTGCCGTGAGATAAAATTCACTAACGCGTGTAGCTGCACCGGTTCCCGATCTGCCACATTCCATGCCAAACCGGTTTGAAAATCGTGTTGCAGGCACCATTTGAAGGCTTCAACCAGAGCTTCGATGTGGCACAAATGCAGCCAGATGCGTTTATTGATGAGCGGGAACTGATATTTGTCCACCATTTTCACCAGTTGATAGGGAAAGCCCTTGTCTTTGGTCCCATAGGTGATGCTGGGACGGATGATAGCAGCATGCAGGCCATGGAGAATAGCCTTTCCGATTACCTTTTCCGCCTCAATCTTTGTATAATGATAGTAGTTATCCGGGTTGCGCGTGGTCTGAGCATTGGCGGGTAATTCGTTGGGGATGGCTCCAAATACTCCTACAGAGCTGCAGAAGATCAGCCTGGCATTGTGTTTCAGGCAATAATCCACCATTTGTTCGGTACTGCTTACATTGCTGCGGTAATAGTTATCTCTGGTGGCTTTACGCCCGCCTCTGAGAGCTCCGATGTGGATCAGAACATCAAAGTCTGCAGCTGCCAGATAGTCTCGCAGACCCGCTGTATCTGCCAAATCAAGCTCTTTTATATTTACTTTTCTTTCCAATCCCACCCGCCGTTCGGGTGATGTTCCCGGCCTGATGACAGCATGTATGTCATGGCCCAGCGGCAGTATCCCTTCCAAAACCGCTCTGCCGATGAAGCCCGTGATTCCGGTGATGAGCACTTTAGCCAAAGATACTCTCCAGGATGCCCTTGCGGCGTTTGCCTTTGGGGCGCTGCACATAAACGTATGTATAGGGGATTTTATCGTCGTTGCCAATGGCCGCTGGGAAGTCCTTGCAGAGCAGATTTGCCGTATGTTCGTCGATGCGTTCGGATATCATCCGATGAGCTTCAAAGAGCGCTGTGTAATCCCCTCTCACATGGTCGTCCGAGGCCACAAAATGACTCCAGCCATTCTCTAAAATCACCCACGCAGTTTGCCGCACCTTTTCGCCATAATATCCTAAAAGCGCACCGGCATTGGTCTGGATATATAGATTTTTGTCCACCAGATCTCTGGCCCTGGAAGGCTTCTTCATGATGCTCACATAGCGCTCTGCATGAGCCAGTATGGGCTTGAATCCCGCTTTCAACATAGGGTACACATTAGAATAAAAATCTCCGGGGAGTCCGTTTAGTTCGCTTTCGATGAGCACGTATCTGCTATCACTAAGGCAAAGATTCTTTTGCTGAATGTCTTCGATGATGCCCGGCTGCACAAAGACCTCAAAGCCACTTTGTAAATCCAGACCCAGTCCCGCTATCCGGGCTGAATTCTGCAGAGCCGTCAGCTTAGCGTCGTATTCTTCGCGGCTGTATTGATAATGACCCCGAAAATAATGAGAAGTGAGGTAAACCCTTTCTATGCCGCCCGCTTCCATACTTTTCAGTTGCTCCAGACTTTTATCTGTATCTTTGGAGCCGTCATCAATATTCGGTAGTATATGACAGTGAATGTCGATCATGGCCGTATCAGGGCAGCTTCTCACTGATCATCTGGATGAATTCCATCAGCACGGCATTATTGGGGAAGGGTTTGATGCTGCGAGAACAATCTTCCAAAAGAGTCTCTACTTGTTTGCGAGCTTTGTCAAAGCCCAATAGTCCGGTATAGCTTGCCTTCGATACCGGCACAAATTCCTCATTAAAATCCAATCCGTCACTACCACGAGCGTAGTCTTTTTCGATGTCTTCGATCATCTGATATGCCATACCCAGATTGATGGCATAAGTGCTCATGATCTGGCGGGTGTTTTCGTCGCTGCCTGCCAGGATGCTGGCAATCTCTGCAGCAGCTTGTAAGAGTGAACCTACCTTTTTCATGTCTATATATCGCAATGTATTGATCTTCATTACCTTACGTTTGCTGGCAAGATCTATTGCCTGACCTCCGATGAGGCCATAACTTTTGGTATTGATACACAGATTGCGAATGGCCAGATTAGCTTTTTTGGCATCCTTAATCTCGCCCATCAGCTCGAAACCGAGAGTATAGAGGGCATCCGCTGCCAATATAGCCACCGCGTTGCCATATTCCTGATGAATCGCGGGCAATCCGCGGCGCTCTTTCTTGTTCATTAAAGCGGGAAGATCGTCGTGCACCATGGCAGCGTTATGGATCAATTCCACGGCGCAAGCAGCTTTCACCACATCCGGCAGCTGTTTGTTGTTCTTTTTCAGCCCGGTCAACATTTCGTAGATTGCGATCAAGAGCAGAGGGCGCCATCGTTTACCACCCGGTATCACTGCCTTCAGCATCGCCTCTTTCAATTGCCCCGCGTAGCGTTTATCAAATTTCAGGGCCATGTGTAAACCCTCGTCGATCATCTGCATTCGCGTTTCAAAATACTTCTGTAACAGCAATGTCTTCTCCCTTGTCATAGCGTAAAATATGCGTTTCTCACCTGACGCTATCGACTATATCCATTACCGAAGATCTGTCAAGAGGATTCTGCTCTAATAGCACTCAATGTGTGGAAATCCGGTAACATCGGTGAAAAGAGTCACTGAAATCTGCAAATTGGGTCACCGAAAACTGCAAATTCCAAAATAGATACAAATCCAAGACTCTAAATACTACCTAACGAAACACGTACTGGTATATTGCATATATCATTACGGGAATTGTTATCTTGATTTGAAGCTGATTATAGTGACAACCACTTGGACAAAACATTGCCCGATTTGCAGGTTTTGGTGATCAAAACAATGAAATTTACTAAAACTATGTCCAAGTGGTTTTCTGCAAATGCTTTTCGGATATCCTATTCTCTCTTAGACTTACCTATTTTGTCCAAGTGATCGCTATTTGCAGATTTCAGTGACTCTTTATAAGCATATCTCCCTTATTCAAAAGCGTTAATCAAGCCTTTATCCCCCCTTAATCAAGCGTTAATTATTAACGCTTGATTAAGGGGGGATAAAGAAGTGATTGACAGAATGAAGGGAGGGAGAAAAATGGGAAAAGCAAAATGGAGGTAAAGATGAAAGCTTATGTAAAAGACGGAATCAAGGGCTTTTCTGGGAAGTTGGATGGAGCAATTTATTACTATCATCCGCGCTTAAAGCGCACTTTGATGCGCAAGGCTCCGGTTATGCCGGTACAGCCCCAGAATCACGTGTATCGAGAAATATCGCGTCAGATCAAGGCGATAGACCCCAGTGAGGGTTATCGGAACGACTTTCGCAACTATCTGAATGAGCTGCGAGAGCGCGACGAGGATGTTAGGCTGCCCTCCTGGTACAGCCTATATATCAAGATGTTATGGGCTATGCAAGCTAAATATCCTGAGCTGGTGAACCTTAGTACCATCACCAAAGATGAGATCATCGCGCAGGATCTGCCTTGTCGTAGCGTAAAACGCGCGGTGGAAGCGGGCTTGTTGCCCAAAATCCCCGGCTACAAATATCTGGATAGAGAGATTTAGGGGATCCGAAAGCGGATCGGGACGGGTACCAATCGCTACACGCAAACCTTTTATAGAAGGGAGGATGGAATGAACAGACCCAAAGTAATACTATACGTAAGCGCTTCCATCGATGGCAGAATCACCATGGGCACAAATGCAACCATGTTTGACGCATTCCAGCAGCCGGAGCTGTATAACATGATGGGCACGATGGAAGATTGGGCTGGCTTTACCAAGGCGATCAAAGAACTATATCAGCCGGATATGTTTCTGGAAGGTAGCCACATGGTGATATCCGAAACTGCAGAGCTTACCAAGCTTCCGGACTACGATGGTGACCCCTCGGAGCTGTATCAGGACTTTCTGCCGGAAGATATCCTTAGGCGTCCCGGAAGAAAGACCTGGACTTCGTTGATCGATGGTAGGGGCAGATTCCGCAATGGCTACAATGCCGAGTGTGACGATCCGGAAACCAATATGGTGTATCTTAGCACGCAAACTGCACCACCCGAGTATCTGGCGTTTTTGCGCAGTCGGAATCTACCCTACATGCTGGAGGGAAAAGGGCGCGTGAATCTGCCACGGATGCTGGAAAAAGTGAGAACAAAACTGAATGTGCAGACCATTGCCACAAGTTCCGGTGGCATGCTAAGCGGCGCGCTGATCCGGAGCTCGCTGATGGATGAGATCAACATCTTGTTTAACCCGCTGGTAATCGGGGGTTTCACAATCCCCACCCTGTTTGCTTCTCCGGAACCCAAGTGGCCATCCATCCTGCCCAGCAGATTGCGGCTTCTGGACCTTCAGACCTTGAAAAACGATAGACTTTGGCTGAGGTATCAGGTGCTCAACGATCGATAAAACGGGCATTGGCAACGAGAAGATCAGTTATTGACGAATCCGGCTCTTCTGCAAATGTGTCCTAAAATCGACCCACCATAAGGACTAAGATGCAGAAAATAAAAAACATAGCCATCATCGCCCATGTAGATCACGGCAAGACTACCCTGATAGATGCCATCCTCAGACAAGCCGGAGTGTTCCGGGAAAACGAAAAACTTACCGAGCGGGTGATGGATTCCAACGACATCGAAAAAGAACGCGGTATCACTATATTTTCGAAGAATGCCTCTCTCATCTATCACAACTACAAAATCAATCTGGTAGATACTCCCGGTCACTCAGATTTCGGCGGTGAAGTGCAGCGCATCATGAAGATGGTGGATAGTGTGCTGCTACTGGTGGATGCCTTTGAAGGCCCCATGCCGCAAACCAAGTATGTGTTGCGAAACGCCCTGTCTTTGGGACTGAAGCCCATCGTTGTGATCAACAAGATAGACCGCCCCAATGCCCGTGCCCACGATGTCCTGGATATGATTTTCGAGCTCTTTCTGGAACTGAATGCTTCCAGTGAACAGCTTGATTTCCCTGTAATCTATGCCTCCGGTAAAGATGCCTACGCCATAAATGAACTTGGCGAGCAACCCGTAGATATTTTTCCCCTGTTGGACATGATAATACGCGAAGTACCGGACGCACAGGGCGATCCCAAGCTCCCCTTTCAGATGCTGGTATCCGCCATCGAATACGACAATTATGTGGGCAAGATGGGCACCGGCAAGATTCACAGCGGCATCGTTCACACCGGTGATACGATGATGCTGTTGGGGCGCAATGGAAAACAGCTTCAATACAAAATCACCGAACTCTATACTTACGAAGGTCTACGCAAAAAAGCTGTAGCAAGTGCCAGAGCCGGCGACATCATCACCATCGCGGGCATGGAACTGATCGACATCGGCGAAACAGTGTCCGCCCCGGATTGCCTTGTACCCTTGCAGGGTATCAGCATCGACGAACCTACCATAGCTGTGGAATTCATCATCAACGATTCTCCCTTCATGGGCAAAAGCGGTAAATGGATCAGCTCCGGAAAGATATGGGAACGCCTGCAAAGAGAATTGCAGACCAATGTGTCCCTTCTGGTAGAAAAAACCGATTCTGCAGATACATTCACCGTGAAAGGCAGAGGCGAATTGCAACTATCGATCCTGATGGAAAACATGCGCCGGGAAGGCTATGAATTCCAGATTTCTAAACCCCGTGTTCTCTATAAAGAGGTTGATGGCAAGCTTTTGGAACCTATCGAATTGGCAACTGTGGACGTAGCGGAAGAATTTGTCGGCATGGTGATAGACATGATGGGGCGCCGCAAGGGAGAATTGATCAACATGAACCCTCCCTTGGAAGGATACTCCCGCCTCGAATTCAAGATTCCCGCCCGCGGTCTGATCGGCTGCCGCAACGAGTTTATGACCATTAGCCGGGGAACCGGAACCATGTGCCAGTGCTTTCTGGATTATGAGCCCCATAAAGGTGAAATCTCGGGAAACTCTCATGGCTCGATGATAGCCATGGAAAACGGAATCGCCACAGCCTATTCATTGAATAGCTTTCAAGCCAGAGGGACCTTTTTTATACACCCCAATACCGAAGTATATGCCGGCATGGTGGTAGGCCAACACAGTAAAGATAAAGACCTGGTTATAAATGTATGCCGGGGCAAGAAACTAACCAATAACCGCGCCGCGGGCAAAGATGACGCCATCAAACTGATTCCCCCGCGCATCTTTAGTCTGGAACAGGCCATGGAATACATCGGTGAAGACGAACTGCTGGAGATAACGCCAGACCATATCCGCCTACGCAAAAAAATCCTTCACCATACAGATCGAAAACGTCACGAATACGCGGAACCATAGAGCCTTCCAAGCATAGAATTAGCCGTCAACAGCTATAGCAAACATTTTCAAGGTAATCATCAATACCTCGAGCATAGGCGTGATACTCAAGTTTCCAAGACCGCATAAAGCCCCTTCCGGCTGTTTATTACACTTAGTATTCATTTCCCATCACTTATTATACTGCACATTAGATTTTTCTCTGCCAACGCCCTTGCTTTCAATCTTATTGAAAAAAATGCTGCATAGATATATCAATATTAGTACTTGACATGAATGTTGTTTTGTATATACTAGTATCATAAAGCTTGTGGAATACTTCAGCGAAAATATCTAAGTAACGCTTTTTGAAGTATTTAAGTACCGCATTTTGAATTATTTAAGCCAAAAATTCATCTCATTGGGAGAATATTATAAAAACAAAAGTATCTGCTTGTTTAGTAGCTCTGTTTGTATACAGTTCTATTTTAGTACCCGCCTTCGCCTTTAGTGGCGGCTCCGGGACAGCGGTCGATCCCTATCAGATATCCAACATCAAGGATCTCTGGGATGTTCGCACTGATTTATCGAAATATTATAAACAAACCGCCGATGATATTGATATCGCGGTTACCAATCCAGACATATTGACAAACTGGGAAGCAAGTAACTCATATAGCGAGGGAGCAGTTAGAAAGCATCCCACAGATGGCTATGCCAATTATTGTATAACAGCCCATACTTCCAGCGATACATTCGATACAGCCAACTGGACGAAGATGTGGGAAGCAGTCAAAGGCTGGGAACCAATAGGGACAGAATCAAATCCCTTCACCGGAGTGTATGACGGGGATGGCAAAACCATCTCCAATCTCTATATCAATCGCAAAGCGACTACTCCATCCGGAGCCTATTTCAGTGATGGTGAGGATAACATCGGCCTCTTTGGTCTGGTTCAGGAAGGCACAACAGCAGACGCAGCTATTTACAACCTTGGCATCATCAACCCTGTTGTCAGCGGAAGACGCGCAACGGGCAGCCTGGTAGGCAAAGTATTGGTATCTTCTGTTGCAACTACCGGGTCTTGATATCTCGTTGTTATGCCCATGCCGATGGCGGCAGTGCCACAGTTAGTGGATTGGGAGCCACGGGTGGACTGGTGGGCGCAAACAACAGCGTGCGCAAAAAACAAGTACCCATGATCCGATTCTGTTGGGCTGAAGTAAACGTTAGCTCTACGCATCCCAACCATAGCGGAATCAACCCCGCTGATAACGGCAATCCCTATAACATCAAATATGGCGGTATCGTGGGCTGCAACGAAAATGGGACAACTTTCGACAGCCATGCTTCCGGAAACATTAGCGAGGGCGATCGAGTAGGCGGACTTGCAGGTTGTACCATTGATGGTGCGATCATCCGCTGTTGGGCAGCGGCAAATGTCAGTCAAGGAATATCTTCGACTGCCTGGGAGGGTGGCATCGGTGGTCTCACCGGTCGAGTTGATGGTAAACTTCCCCCCGGTCTGGGCGGGTTCCAAAGCAGTGGTTCTGTCCTAAACAGCTACTACGACAATGGATTTAGCATAAACTCGGCGGGGGGACCGATCCAAACTATTGGCTCCACCAGCTCCAATGCCATGCTAAACATTCTAAGTACATATGTGAACTGGGATTTTGTCAATACCTGGGTATGGAATGCAGAAAACCCCGGATATCCCTATCTGAGCGGGAATACACCTATTTTGTATCACTACAAAACCTTTAGCTCCGGAAATTGGTCAAACACCGGCAACTGGCAACGCTCACTGGAAAAGAACGTAGCACCCTATAGTGCCACAACTATCTATCCGGGATTCACAAACTCCAATAGCATCATCGTGGATACGGATATGACATTGGATGTTACCAGGGATTTGGATCAGATGACTATCAACGCCGGGAAATCGCTTACCACAAATTCCGACACCCGGATGACCATCGAAAATGGAAGAGACACCGACCTGGAAAACAATGGTACTTTAACCATGAATGGCTTGATGGAAGTAGGGCAAAGCGCAGAGTTCGTAAATAACGGTGCCATCGAGCTCAATGGCTATCTGGTAAACTCCGGCACTATCACTTGGGGTGCTGGAAGTTCCATGACTTGCTCTCCCACATCAATCCTGGCATTCAACGCGGCGGAGGCACAAGCCACCGGTAACGGATTCCCTGATGAGATCAGCAACCTCGAGATCGACAACTCTTACGGGCTCACCTTTACTGAACCATTCACCATCAACGGTTCACTGATCATGGTAAAAGGCAGTTACAGCGGCTCTTTTTACACTGACGGTTATCAGGCAGCAGCTACAAGTTTCCTAGAGATCGGCGAAAACGACAAGTTGATCTCAGACTTTAGCGCCACCAGCATCGCCAGCCCGGATCTGTACCCGGATTTTGTGGGTAGAGAATGGATCATCAGCGGCTATATTGATGATAGCACAGAAGCCAATCCCAAAAAAACATTGAGTTTCTATTGGACTGCTGCTGATGATGAGTCCTTTGATTGGACTGAGATTACTCCTGCTTTGTATGTAGGTATTTCCACCACGGGGATCACCGGCACTTTTACCAATAATGATGGCATCGGTAAACTGGTGGTAAGCTATACCTTCCCGGATGCGAGCAAAAATGCTGCGAAAGAGACTTTCAAGATAGGTCTCAATGAGGAGGGTGGGACACTGCCGGTGGAGCTTTCTGCGTTCACGATATCCCTTACGCCGCAAAATGAAGTTAAATTGCAATGGGCTACTCAATCAGAGACAAATGTGATGGGCTTTCAGATATATCGCGCCACCGTTAATGATTTGGAGCAATCTCAGAAGATCAGTTCAATGATATCTGCCACCAACACATCCCAGATGCAAAACTACCTTTGGATAGACAAGGAAAACCTGGCTTCAGGGCGTTACTATTATTGGTTGGAAAGTGTGGATTATGACGGCAGCAGCGATTACTATGGCCCAGTAAACATCTTTCTGGAGGATCATTCCGCCGATATCTCCACCATCCCACCGGTTAGCTGCATCAGCAAAAACTTCCCAAATCCATTCAATCCGGACACCAGCATCATCTACGGCCTGGGCAAAGCCGGGCCGGTTTCACTGGAAGTATACAATATCCGCGGTCAAAGAGTGCGGAAGCTGGTGGATGCCGAACAGCAAGAAGGCTGGTACAAATTGATCTGGGATGGCAGCGACGACAGACAGCAAAGCCTTCCCAGCGGAGTGTATTATCTGCGCTTGAATGCTGAAGGCAAACACTATCTACGCAAAACTACCCTGATGAAATAAGCAATTATGCGCCAATCCCGGGGGCTATCAAGCTTCCGGGATTTTTTTACTGTTTGATTTTGAAGAAGGTACCTCGTTCCATCTCGATCGCGGTGATACGATTGTTTTCCAGCAGCACGCTGAGGTATTTATTCAGCTCATTTTTGTGCAAAGACAGAATCTGACAGAGATCTGCGTCCGTGGAGGGACGCCGGGTGATGGTATCGAGGATCTGCTGTTCAATGCTTACATTGAAGCTGGGAATTGTTTTACGGCTTTGCGGATTGGCGATGATTTCAACCTTAAGTGGTTTAAAGTAATCGACTATACGCAAAAGGCTATCCCGCGGCATTGCTTTCACCCCATCTTCTGTACCGGGACGATCCAGACTGTTCAATTGCACAATGGCCGGAGCGATGCTCAGTAGTTCAGATCTGATCAACTGCAATTCCTCCGGAGAATCATTCAAACCGGGAACGAGAAACACTTCCATTAGAATCTTGCCCGGAAACTCTGCCCTCAGATCTTTCAATCCCTGAATTACTTTTTTATTGTCCAACCCAGCCTTGGGTCGGTTAATCCTCAGGAATATATCTTGGGAAACGGCATCGAGATCCGGCAAGATCAAATCCGCGCGCATCACTTCTCGGCGGAGTGATCTATCCCAAAACAGAGTACCATTGCTGAGCACGGCTACTTTATAAACAGGATAATGATCCTTAACATGGTTTATTACTCTGCCCAAACCGCTGTTCAGAGTTGGCTCTCCCTGCCCTGAAAAGGTGATAAAATCCAAGTTCGGCTTGGTGGCCAAAAATTCATCCAATTCTGCTAGTACATCATTGATGGGAACGTATTCCTTACGCTCCAAGGTCAGTAGATCGGTTTTGCCTACTTCACAGTATACACAATTGAGACTGCAGACTTTGTGAGGGACCAGATCCACACCCAAAGAAATGCCCAAACGTCTGGAAGGAACGGGTCCAAAAAGGTATTTCATGTTTTCTCCTTATTCTTGTGATCGATCTTCAATATAGCTGCCATCGGGGAGCATCGCATCTGCGTGTGGAATGCCGCGATTCTCCAGTCTGTAGCGCTCACATTCTGACCAGGAACCCAAACAGTAGTGATCTGTCCAGAAGTATTTGAGAAGTTTTGCCTGAGTATAGCTTCGAATCGGACACATATAGAACCATTTGCATGGCTTCAGGTGAAAGGCTCGATAATAATTCTGTTCAGCATGATAGCGATATTCCGGGTGATGGATCAGGGATGTAGGATGACTGAGTGGCATCACAATAAAATCCCGGCACACAAATGCTTTGCCGATCAAGCCCGGGTATTCTGATTTTGTGAAGCGACCGATCCCTCTGCTTTCAAAAATATATTTGCTGGCATAGTAACCCAAGGGCGTCACGATTTTTGGTCTTACATAGCTAAGCTCTTGTTCCAAATACTGCGAACAAGCTACTATTTCTGCTTGTTTTGGTCTTCGGTTTTGAGGCAGTTTACATTTAAGTAAATTGCTCATATAAAAATCATCTGTGCCTGCATCAATGGCCGCAATCATCGACCAAAACACATCACCGCTGGGTCCGGCAAACATTTTACCCCTCAGATCCTCGGTTTCTCCCGGTGCCTGGGCGATCAAAAATATCTCTGCCCGCGGATTCCCTTCTCCGGGTAGAACGCGGGTTCGAGTTTCACAGAGTGAGCAGGCACGGCAATCTTTTTACCCCTTTGATCATCTTAATATCCAAAATTTCGAGGAGGCAAAATACTTACCTCCTCGATTTTTCGATATGCTATGCTAAATGCAAATCAGCTATTATCCTCTTTGGACAATTGCTCATTCAGCCATTGTAACTGCTTTTCCAATTCGGCTTTTTGCGCTTGCATATCATCTTTTGTGTAGTTATATACCGGTTCACGATACGCGTAGTTATATTGTGGGGCATTTACCCCGCCACGATAGCGATATCCCAAACCTCCACCAAAACCGCGTCCTCTGCCACGACCGAAGCCGCGACCGGATAAAACGCCGTCAAAACGACCGCAGGGACCTAGTCCTCTTCCGGGACGTCCGTCGCCAAAGGGTCCTGTTCCATCGAATCCGGGCATTGTTACCTCCTTTGTATTGATTTTCTGTTTATTAAGTATCTAATGGCATCCATAAATAGGGATACCCCGATATTAGCATAACCGCGAGTGCCGGTAATCCCGGTGCCCGGCGTGTTCATATTCGATCTGCGGGGAGTGAAACAATTGCCCATCCCCCTACCGGGGCGACCATTTCCGTAAGGTCCAGTTCCGTCACGAGTTGGCATTATATCCTCCTTGTAATAAGGTGTAAGTCCCAGCCTGTTTAATGCATTCGCACGTATTCTGAAAGCCAGTGCGCCAGTTTTTACAGTGCTGAACGCAAATTCGCTAATATTCACAATTTATGCACTGGTCATCAGGCTTAAGGACCGGCATGCTTGTGAACATATGTTCAAATTATTCAGGGCTCGGATTGTGTCAACCTTTTTTATCGTGTTCCATCCTTTTTTTTTGCAGGATTAATTATAAAGAGTCAATGAAAATTGCAAATCGGGGGAAAGTGGTTTTGAGTGGGTATGGGATCGACCCAGTTTAGGTGAAAAGTATAAAGAGTCACTGAAAATTGCAAATCGGGTCACTGAAAATTGCAAATCGGGGGAAAGTGGTTTTTTTGAGCTCTCTTTTTTGTCCATTTTGGTCACCGAAAATTGCAAATGCCAAAACATATACATATCCAAGAATCCAATTGCTTCCATACGTAATCCGTATTTGTATATTGCATATATCATTACGGTTTTATTCTCTTGATTCTGGAGCTGATAATAGTAACTACCACTTGGACAAAATAGTGTCCAATTTGCAGGTTTTGGTGATCAAAACAGGGAAATTTACTAAAACAATGTCCATTGGTCTTCTGCAAATGCTCTTCGGATATTCTTTTGTCACTTCAACTTATCTATTTTGTCCATTGATCGCTAATTGCAGATTTCAGTGACTCTTTATAAACGCATACCCGGCTGGCTTTTTTTTACAAAGCAAAAAATCTGGATGAATTGATGGGGCTTCTATCTGCTCATGACTATAACGAATACAAGACTTTCAAATTGCCAGTCTTTGGCGGCACTGTACCCATTCTCTTCGATGAGGATTTATTTTCCGTTGATGTGGCATTTTCCAGTGGTCTTTCGACCGAAGAGATAAAACCCTTGTCCTGGGATGAAAGCCGCGTTCTGGTGTTATCCGAGGGCCGTCTGCATTTTGTTGGACGCCATAACTATATTGCATTATTTGGTGGCGTCATCTGTCCCTACTGTCAAGCAATGGTTTATTTTGAATATCATTGCCCTCATTTGATCTGCATTTCAGAAAATCTGAGCGGCCAGCTGTATTGGATAAGTAACGCTGCCAAAAGATGTTTTGAAAAGGTTATTTACGATAATTTGTCTTCGGTAGAGGATGAGCAGGAACGGGAGGAATTGGAGCTTGTGCTAATAGGTCAAGAGCCTTCCAGATTCTTAGGCAATGAGATCATATCAAAGGCTTGGAAAGCAGTTTCAGCCGAGATAACTATTGATTCATTTTCTGAAGATGAGTGGATGGAATAGGCATTCGCCAGATCAAAAGCGCTCTAGAGCCAGGTGATATTACGAAGGGTATCACATATGAAAAAGCTAAAAAATACTTATTGATCCCAGAATGGAACTCCTTACTGCTTTACAGCTTGTAGCAGGTGATCCGAACATCAATTGTAACAGCAAATCGATTTTTTCCGAATTTTTCCGATTTTTTCCTTGATTTTTTCATAAAAGACCAATTTCAAAATCTCACTGTCCCCTCTGTAGACAGTGTTAATCAAGTGGACATCAAGCCTTAATCAAGCGTTAATTATTAACGCTTGATTAAGGCTTGATAAAGAAGTGATGAACGCCGTGAATACTGCTAGAAAATGGCAAACAACATTCTCCTGATTTTTTTGATTTTGCTTGACTGACCGATCTGAAAAGATGATGGAATATTTGTAGGTTGAATATGATGAACAGGGCGATGGATCACTCTGTATCATGGAGCTTATAGTATTTCCAAAGCGAGGCAACAAATTTATGATCAATGATGGAAAAACATTGATCCATCTTCATCACAAAAAGATTGACAACTTTTGTATGTCTATTTCTCTACGCACAAAAAAATCAGGAGAATCAAACATGAGAAGCTTGGTACTTATTGTTATGTTCCTAATACTTATCCTGCTTCTGGCAGCATGCAAAGAAAAATCAACCGATCCCAACCTGAATCTTCCAATCATCGAAACAAACCCGGTGGCACAAATTTACAGTGGAAAACCGCTTGTAGGCGTCACCGTTATCTCTGCCGGAGCATCTCCAATTACGGACTTGGCCATTTGCTGGGGCGAAGCGCCACATCCTGATCTGAATGGGGATCACCGAAATTTTTCGCCTTCAGATTCTTCAGACCCTTATACTACCGGCATGTCACTTTACGACCTCAATCTGGGAGCAAAATACTACGTGCGCTGCTATGCAAAAAACTCCCACGGAGAAGTATGGAGTGAGGATGTAAGCTTTACCATGCTACCGATGCTTTGGGATGTATTGGATCCGGGAACCACGAATTCGATCAACAGCGTCTTTTTTCATGACGAAAACGTGGGCTGGATCTGCGGTAGTGGTGGCATGATCAAGAAAAGCACTGATGGAGGAAGCACCTGGACAACAAGCTACTCCGGCACTTCTGCTTACTTGCTAAATATGAAGTGGTTTGATCAGAATAATGCATGGATAGTGGGAAATCAGAATACCGTGTTAAGAACCACAAACGGCGGAGACACTTGGCAAAGTATCGATGCTGGGACTATCGAGAGTGCTCAATTCATAGGCGTGTATTTTGAAAATCCTCTCTCCGGATATCTCGTTTCAATCTATGGAGCCGTATTCAAAACCAGTGATGGGGGATCTTCATGGCAGCAGATCCGAAACGAGGGCAGCTCGGTATTCAATGATATTTGGGCTTCTGGTGATAAAGTTATCATGGCCGGTGAAGGATTGAGAATCAGTGAGGATGGAGGAGCTACCTGGAGAGCAGGTCTGGTCATAGCTCATGAATATCAACAGATTTTGTGCCGTGAACCGAACACTCTGTGGGTGGTAGGTATAAATGAAGATTACCATAGTTACGGAGTTCTGTACAAATCAGATGACCTGGGAGAGACGTGGACAAAGATAAATACTAAAGCCGAAAGTGGAATAAACTCCATATGCCTAGCTCCGGGAACGCAGAATATGTGGCTTGTGGGTAAACATGGCGTCATCTTCAGTTCGACCAATGATGGACTAAATTGGACATTGAACTACAACTTGATGAACACGATTGCGTTTCAATCAGTGTGTGCGGTAAATGCCAACACAGCATGGATTGCCGGATATGGCGGGAAACTGCTCAAACTGAAGCATAGCAAGCCATTATAGGCTTGATTCGTAAACTGACGATAAGGAGAGATATTGCACATCAAAGACGCACAACTGTATAAGATTATTCTTACGAAGGCAGATCAGTATTTGAGCGCTAAGGCAGATCCCCAAAATGTGCAGAAATATCAGCGCTATTTCAAGGAAGGCTACAATGCCTGGGGCGCACAACAAAGTGACATCGCAGCACTTTGTGGAATGATCCGCGAAGACTACCCCTCACTTAGTTTGGAGCAGCTGATTGAGCTGGGCACATTACTGTTTCAACACGGAAAATACGAAATGGGCAGTCTGGCCATTATGTTGGTGGAGCAAGGTAAGAAAGAGTATGACCGAACTAGTTTTGCGGGCATTAAACAATGGTTCGATTTTGGAGTGAACAACTGGGCTCATGCAGATTATTTGTGCAGCAAGGTAAACCCGGTCTTTCTCACACGGGGCATTGTGAAGATAGACGATTTTTTGCCTTGGCGAGATTCTGACAGTCGCTGGACCAGGCGAGCAGCACCGGTGAGCTTTATCAAGATCAAAAAAGAGACTGATCCACAGATATTGCTAAGTTTTGTAAACCCTCTGATGACCGACGGAGAACGTGTAGTTCATCAAGGGACAGGTTGGTTTTTGCGGGAATTGTGGAAAGTGCATCCGCATGAAGTGGAAGACTTTTTGTATTTGCATCGCAACAGCGCCGCGCGACTGATCATCCGGTATGCCACGGAGAAACTCAGTAAAGAGGAACGTTTGCGTTTCAGAAAGGATAAGCCCGTACAATCATAAAAAAATCGCAGGGAACGTCGGGCTGACGCTCCCCACGTCTTGGAGGGCATTTGGGTCTTTCGACTTGAGGTGGAGCGTAATTATTCTCGCTGATAGCTGTCAAGCACAAAATATCCATCATATCGATTTAATCTGATCAACCTGTTGATATTTATACACATTGCTTATTTTGTACAATTTTTACCATGGCACTATAGGTGCTTCTCCAATCGACAGAATTATATTCGAAACCCAAACGATACAGTTAATAAGGCATCCGGACATGGGTTCTCCGATTGATCCATGTGCTTGGGACCAGAAAATCTGGGACTGTGGATTGAAATGAACACATCAAGTATTACTCTCTATAGTTTTTACTGTCTTTTACGCATCCCCCCGAAATTAATGAGAGTCCTGATATAGATAGCAGTCAGAGTG
>ENA-UOOM01000541-UOOM01000541.1-fermentation-metagenome-genome-assembly--contig:-NODE-541-length-42485-cov-10.633467_pt1 | contig 42485 bp, 35 predicted proteins | sample MGYA00245781_ERZ724031 | MGnify/ENA primary metagenome ERZ724031 (study PRJEB28704, sample SAMN03018317) | fermentation metagenome | biome: anthropogenic terrestrial biome; feature: soil; material... | reverse complement strand
CATGCTTTTTCATGCAAGCATGACCTTTTGACCCTGGTATCATAGCATATGCATACGAAAGTAAACTTTCTCCTGCTTACACTGTTGAAAATTCGTATGGCTGAGCTGTTACACAAATGTTTATAAAGGAAAAGCGAGGACTGGAGATGTTGGAAAAGTATAGTATTAGGACAGATTTGGCTCTGGAGGAAAAGGAACGGTTTGAAGCGGATAATGTGGAAGTGCAGGGTGTTGTTCTGGAGGAAGAGTACGATGAAGAAAAGGAAATCCGTATTTCCAGAGTGCGTATTGAAACAGAAAACGGAGCAAAAGTCATGGGGAAGCCTGTGGGAACTTATCTTACTTTGGAAGCTCCAAATCTGGCTGTCCCAGATGAAGGATATCACAGGGAGATATCTGAGAAGCTGTCTGGTTTCATCCGTGAATTAATTGAAGCAAAGGGAATACAGGAAAAGGATGATTTGTCGGTGCTGATTGTAGGACTGGGAAACAGGCAAGTTACACCGGATGCACTGGGGCCTTTTGTTGTTGACAATCTTTGTGTGACGAGGCATATTGTAAAGGAATATGGAAAATATGCCATGGGAATGGAGCATGCAAATATGGTGAGCGCTATTGTGCCCGGTGTTATGGGACAGACAGGAATGGAGACCGTAGAGATTGTCAAAGGAGTGATTGAAGAGACAAAGCCTGACATTGTAATTGCTGTTGATGCACTGGCTGCCAGAAACAGCAGAAGACTGAACAGGACTGTACAGATAGCTGACACAGGGATTAATCCGGGCTCAGGGGTCGGCAATCACAGAAATGGGCTTACGAAAGAATCTCTTGGAATCCCGGTCATAGCAATCGGTGTGCCTACCGTGGTGGATGCGGCAACTATTGTAAATGATACGATGGAAAATCTGATTCAGGCACTAGAAACCTCAGACATGCTCAAAGGGGTGGGGGATGTTCTGCGCACGTATAATGCAGCAGAAAAATATGAGTTGGTCAAGGAGCTAATTTCCCCTCATTTAAATGGAATGTTTATGACCCCGAAAGATGTGGATGAAATGGTGAAGCAGATCAGCTATACTATTTCCGAAGGGATGAACATGTTGTTCACCAACGCCAAGCAGGCATAAAGGACAGACAAGAATCATATAAATGGAGAAGAGCAGGGGCACTTTTATGCCCCTGAACATGTTCTTTTTGAAAGAAGGCGTTGTATGAAACAATCGGATTTTCCCCGCATGGCGGTATCTGTTCTTGGAATTCTGGCATGCATTGGTGTTATATACATAATCGGAAAAAGTATGGTGGGAGAATGGAAGTATGAGAGCAGGGAGACTCTCCAAAAATATACGGAAGAAATGTACATGCCAGGCCTGGCCTATATGAAAGAAGGTCCAAAGCCTACGGCGGCAGAGTGGATAAAGGAAAGAGCTTATTCCTGGCTTCCCCTGGTGAAGTATGTGGAGCAAAAAGAGCCATATGAATCTGTAATGGAAGATGAAGAAACTATTGCAAAGATATTGGCGGCTCAGGCAAATGATGAGAATATGGTCGATGAGAATGGAAATCTAGTGGGAGAAAGTACACCGGTACAGGAGGAGCCAGTCATACCCCAGGGGCAATCCTCCATTGACATGTCTATTGAAAAACTGAGAGATTTTAATTATCTTCTCACTAATTTTTACACGGTGGACAGTACAACGATGATCGGGCCGGAGCAGTTGAATGTAGATGACCTCCTTGGGAGAAATATGAAAATTGATAAAAGCACTAAAGGAGCCAAAGTCCTTATTTTTCATTCCCACTCCCAGGAAACATTTGTGGATTCTGTACCTGGGGATGCAAGTACCAGTATTGTTGGGGTAGGAGAGTATCTGACACAACTATTGAACCAAAAGGGAATTGAGACTATCCATGATACTGGAGTTTATGATATTATCAATGGGCAGCTGGATAGAAGCAATGCATATGAAAATGCAGAGGCCTCTGTCCGTCCGGTGCTGGATGCCAATCCTACAATAGAAGTGGCCATAGATTTACACAGGGATGGTGTAAATCAGGACACCCATCTGGTGACAGAGGTAAATGGAAAACCTACGGCGCGGATTATGTACTTTAACGGGTTAAGCCGAACCAGGATGAATGGGGATATTGCATACCTGAACAATCCATATATACAGGATAATCTTGCATTTTCCCTGCAGATGGAGTTGGCATCTGAGAATAAATATCCGGGATTTGCACGGCGCATTTACCTTGCCGGATACAGATATAACCTGCACCTGTTGCCAAAGTCACTGCTGATTGAGGCTGGCGCCCAGACAAACACGGTGGGAGAAATGATGAATGCTATGGAAGTTCTTGCGGATGTACTTTCTAATGTAGTGACAGAATAGAGGCAGAAGTTCAGCTATATGAATTTTTGGCGGCATATGCATACGAAAGCAAAATTTCTCCTGCCAACATGGCTGAACAAGTACATGTTTGAAAAAAATAAAAGTTTGTGATAATATGAACAAAGACTTTTATTCCCGCGAGCAACGAGCCAAGTGGAAATGCTTGCATTTCCATTTGGCGACTGCCGCGAGGGTCAAATACCCCGCAGCTTGCTGCGCTGCAAGTTTGATGCCCCGTCAGCTTGCTGGGGGGTATTTGACTCGAGAAATATCTGTGTGGTTAAGGAGAAATATATGGAAAATAAAAATACTTATGATGCGGACAGTATTGTTGTACTGGAAGGCCTGGAAGCGGTCAGAAAAAGACCGGGCATGTATATAGGAAGCGTTTCAACGAAGGGCCTTAATCATCTGATTTATGAAATAATGGATAATGCGGTGGATGAGCACCTTGCAGGCTGCTGTACGGAGATTCATGTCACCCTGGAAAGGGACGGCTCGGCCACTGTAGAGGATAATGGCCGGGGTGTCCCTGTGGGCATGCATAAAAAGGGTGTGTCTGCAGAACGTATTGTATACACCACACTGCATGCAGGAGGTAAATTTGACGATTCAGCATATAAGACAAGTGGTGGTCTTCATGGAGTAGGCTCATCCGTAGTAAACGCACTCTCAAGTTATATGGATGTGCAGGTCAGCAAAGAGGGGGCTGTCCATCACGACAGATACGAGAGGGGAGTGCCGGTCATCGAATTGGAAAACGGGCTTCTGCCGGTGATCGGTAAGACAAGAAAAACAGGAACTAAGATAAACTTCCTGCCAGATAACACGATTTTTGAAAAAACAAAATTCCGGGCAGAGGAAGTAAAAAGCCGCCTTCATGAGACTGCATATCTAAATCCGGAGCTTACCATTATCTTTGATGACAAAAGAGCTGAGTCCCCGGAACACGTTGTATATCATGAGCCTGACGGAATCATAGGATTTATCAAAGACATGAATCAGAAAAAGGAAGTGATCCATGAACCTGTTTATTTTAGGGGAACATCAGAGGGCATTGATGTGGAGATTGTATTTCAGTACATCAATGAATTTCATGAAAATGTGCTGGGCTTCTGCAACAACATTTACAATGCCGAGGGAGGAACACATCTAACCGGCTTTAAGACTACGTTTACAACAGCCATGAATCAATATGCAAAGGAGTTGGGAATCTTAAAGGAGAAGGACGCCAACTTCACAGGTGCGGATATCCGCAATGGCATGACAGCTATTGTTTCCATCAAGCATCCGGATCCCCGGTTTGAGGGTCAGACGAAGACAAAGCTGGACAACCCTGATGCTGCAAGGGCTACCGGCAAAGTAACGGGAGATGAGATTACCCTTTATTTTGACCGCAATCTGGAGGTCTTGAAAAAGGTGCTTTCCTGTGCGGAAAAGGCTGCAAAAATTCGGAAGACAGAGGAAAAGGCGAAGACCAATCTTTTGACGAAGCAAAAATATTCTTTTGACAGCAACGGGAAGTTGGCAAACTGTGAGAGCAGGGACGCGAAGAAGTGCGAGATATTTATTGTGGAAGGGGACTCTGCAGGAGGCTCGGCAAAGACCGCAAGAGATAGAAACTATCAGGCAATCCTGCCTATTCGGGGAAAAATCTTAAATGTAGAGAAAGCCAGCATTGACAAGGTACTGGCCAATGCCGAAATTAAGACGATGATAAATGCCTTTGGCTGTGGGTTTTCGGAAGGGTATGGCAATGATTTTGATATCAGTAAGCTGCGGTATGATAAGATTATCATTATGGCAGATGCAGATGTGGACGGTGCCCATATTTCCACTCTTCTGTTAACTTTATTTTACCGGTTTATGCCGGAACTGATTTATGAGGGGCATGTGTATATTGCAATGCCGCCTTTATATAAAGTAATGCCTAAAAAGGGCGAAGAAGAATATCTTTATGACGACAAGGCTCTGGAGAAATACAGGAGGACACATGAAGGCTCTTTTACCCTGCAGAGGTATAAGGGTCTGGGGGAAATGGATGCCCAGCAGCTTTGGGAAACCACTCTGAACCCGGAAACGAGACTGCTGACACTGGTGGAAATTGAGGATGCGCGTATGGCATCGGGTGTGACCGAGATGCTGATGGGGACAGAGGTGCCCCCACGGCGTTCCTTCATATATGAAAACGCCACAGAGGCCGAATTGGATATCTAAAGCAAGGAGAGATACCCTTGGGTATACCTGTATGGCCATTTGGCCTTGAAAGGAGAAATGCCCTTGGGCATACCTGTATGGCCATTCGGCCTTGAAAGGAGAAATGAAAATGAGCAGTGAATCACAGATAATCAGAACAGAATATTCTGAAATTATGAAGAAGTCTTATATTGACTATGCCATGAGTGTTATTATAGCCAGAGCTCTGCCTGATGTGAGAGATGGTCTGAAACCGGTACAGCGCAGGACCTTGTATGATATGTATGAGCTTGGAATCCGGTATGACAGGCCATACAGAAAATGTGCACGTATTGTGGGAGATACTATGGGTAAATATCATCCTCATGGTGATAGCTCCATATATGAAGCTCTGGTCGTAATGGCCCAGGAATTTAAAAAGGGAATGATTCTTGTAGACGGTCACGGCAATTTTGGCTCCATTGAGGGTGACGGTGCGGCGGCTATGCGATATACAGAAGCCAGACTTACAAAATTCACACAGGAAGCATATCTGGGAGACCTTGATAAGAACATTGTAGATTTTGGAGCAAACTTTGATGAGACAGAAAAAGAACCTCTTGTTCTGCCAGTGCGTGTGCCAAATCTACTCGTAAATGGTGCAGAAGGAATTGCCGTAGGTATGGCAACCAGCATTCCGACTCATAATCTTGGGGAAGTCATTGATGCTGTGAAGGCTTATATGAAAAACGACGAAATCAGTACAAAACAGCTGATGAAGTATATCAAGGGTCCGGATTTTCCTACAGGCGGCATTGTGGTCAACAAGGATGAGCTTTTAAACATTTATGAGACCGGACAGGGAAAAATCAAGATTCGCGGAAAAGTGGAGACTGAAGAATTAAAAGGCGGTAAACAGCAGCTGGTGATTACAGAAATTCCTTACACTATGATAGGAAGCGGTATTGGAAAGTTCTTGAATGATGTATACAATCTTGTAGAGTCTAAGAAGACCGGGGATATCGTGGACATTTCAAATCAGTCCTCCAAGGAAGGTATTCGTATCGTACTGGAGTTGAAAAGAGGGGCGGATGTAGAAAATCTGAAGAATATGCTCTTCAAAAAGACCCGTCTGGAGGATACCTTCGGTGTAAATATGCTTGCAGTGGCCGATGGAAGGCCGGAAATACTTGGCCTGAAGTCAATCATTGAGCACCATGTGGACTTTCAGTTTGAGCTGATGACCAGAAAGTATACCACACTGCTTCAGAAAGAACAGGAGAAAAAAGAAGTACAGGAAGGGTTAATCAAGGCCTGTGATGTGATAGATTTGATTATAGAGATTCTTAGGGGAAGCAAATCGGTGAAAGATGCAAGAGCTTGTCTTGTGAATGGTGTGACAGAGAATATCAAGTTTAAGTCCGGTATATCAAAAAAAATGGCGGCTATGCTCAGGTTTACGGAAAGGCAGGCAACGGCTATTCTTGAGATGCGCCTGTATAAACTGATCGGGCTGGAAATTGAGGCTTTGCAAAAAGAACATGAAGAGACGCTCAAAAACATTGCCCGATACGAAGATATCTTAAATAATTATGATTCTATGGCAGATATTATTATAGGTGAGCTGGATGCTTATAAAAAGGAATACGGGCGAAGGCGCCGTACAATGATTGAAAACGCAGAAGAAGCTATATTCGAAGAAAAGAAAATTGAGGAGCAGGAAGTTGTATTTTTAATGGACAGGTTTGGCTATGTGAAGACTGTCGATGTGGGCACCTACGACAGAAACAGGGAGGCTGCTGACAGTGAGAACAAGTATGTGGTCCACTGCATAAATACCGGAAAAATCTGTATTTTTACAGATACCGGGAAGCTGCACCAGATAAAGGTACTGGATGTTCCCTACGGAAAATTCCGGGACAAGGGGACGCCTGTTGACAATCTCAGCAACTATTCCAGCAGTGAGGAGCAGATCATCATGATCTGTGATGCGGAGCAGATGCGTTTTGCAAAGCTTTTGTTTGCTACAAAGCAGGGAATGCTTAAGAGAGTGGAAGGTACAGAATTCCAGGTGTCAAAAAGGACCGTGGTTGCGACGAAACTTCAGGAGCAGGATGCGCTCATCAGTGTAGATGTAGTGACAGAGAGTCAGAATGTGGTGCTCAGAACAAAAGGCGGCTATTTCCTGAGATTCCCGGCGGAAGAGGTGCCGGAGAAGAAAAAGGGTGCAGTCGGAGTGAGAGGAATTAAACTGCAAAAGAAGGATGAACTGGAACAGATATATCTCTTTGAAGAGGGAACGGAGACGAAAGTACCTTATGGACAAAAGGAAGTGACCTTGAACCGGCTGAAGCAGTCCCACAGAGACACAATGGGCACGAAGAACCGGAATTAGGGGGAATTTATTGTTTTTCCTTGCTTTTCTGAACAAATGGTGCTATACTTACCACAGTTATATGGAACCAGCGGAAGAGTGAACGAAAGTTCACTCTTCTTTATTGCCGGGGATGTGGCAGAATTTATAATACACATAGAAAGGAAGTTTAGCGTGTCGAGGAAAGAACAGTATGAACAGCAGACAGAAGAGCTGTTAGAACCAATTGTTGCGGGATTTGGATTTGAACTGGTGGATGTAGAGTATGTAAAAGAGGCCGGTACATGGTATCTGCGTGCTTACATTGATAAGCCCGGCGGTATTACCGTGGATGACTGTGAGGCAGTCAGCAGAAAGTTTTCGGATGTTTTAGATGAAAGGGATTATATTGAGGATGCATATATTTTTGAGGTGAGTTCTCCGGGACTGGGCAGGCCGCTGAAAAAGGAGAAGGACTTTAAGCGGAGCCTGGGAGAAGAAGTGGAGATAAAAACCTACCGGGCGATTGACAGACAGAAAGAATTTACGGGAATATTGAAGGATTATGATAAAGATACTGTGACGATAGAGTATGAGGACGGATCTCTACGGGTTTTTCAAAAGAGTGAGATAGCTTTGGTCCGTTTAGCTTTGGACTTTTAATTTTTAGGAGGAAATTATAATGAATACAGAACTATTAGAGGCGTTGAATATTCTTGAACAGGAGAAGAACATCAGCAAAGAAACGATGATGGATGCAATTGAGAATTCGCTCATCAGTGCATGTAAGAACCATTTCGGAACGGCTGAGAATATTAAAGTGATCATGGACAGAAAAACCTGTGATTATGCGGTATATGCTGAGAAAGATGTGGTTGAGGAGGTCACGGATCCGGCGATGGAAATCAGCCTGGAAGAGGCCGAGAAGATTGACTCTACTCTCCAACTCGGGGATGTGGCGCAGATTCCGGTTGAATCTAAATCTTTCGGGAGAATAGCAACCCAGAATGCAAAAAACCTGATTCTTCAGAAAATCAGGGAAGAAGAGAGAAAAGTTGTCTACGATCAATACTTTGAAAAAGAAAAAGATATTGTAACGGGTATCGTGCAACGTTATGTAGGACGCAATATCAGCATTAATCTTGGAAGAGCTGATGCCATACTGACAGAGAATGAACAGGTCAGAGGTGAAGTGTTCCAGCCTACCGAAAGAATTAAACTTTATGTTGTGGAAGTGAAAAACACACCAAAAGGGCCCAAGATTCTTGTATCCAGGACACATCCGGAGCTTGTGAAACGTCTGTTTGAGGCAGAGGTGGCAGAGGTGAGGGACGGTACAGTTGAGATTAAGAGTATTGCCCGTGAGGCAGGCTCCCGTACAAAGATGGCAGTATGGTCCAATGATGAGAATGTAGATCCGGTAGGTGCATGTGTGGGAATGAACGGCACCAGAGTTAATGCAGTTGTGAATGAGCTCAGAGGCGAAAAAATAGATATTATTAACTGGAATGAAAACCCGGCTCTTTTAATTGAAAATGCATTGAGTCCGGCAAAGGTTATTTCGGTAATGGCAGATCCTGATGAAAGAGCGGCAAGTGTTATCGTGCCGGATTACCAGCTTTCACTGGCTATTGGAAAAGAAGGACAGAATGCAAGGCTCGCAGCCCGTCTTACCGGCTATAAGATAGATATCAAGAGTGAGACACAGGCAATTGAATCAGGAGATCTTCCGGAAGACTATATGGAGCAGATGGGTATGGAGCCGGAAAGGTATGAAGGCGGCTATGAGGAACAGTACCCGGAGGATTATACAGGGGAACCAGAAGACAGTGATTATGAAGAAATAGAGTTTATTGAGAATGAGGATGAATAATGACCTTATGAGAGGTGGAATAATTGAGCAATAAGAAGATACCTATGCGTAAATGTGTTGGCTGTGGCGAAATGAAGCCGAAAAAGGAAATGATCCGTGTTCTGCGCACAATGGAAGATGATTTTGTACTGGACGCCACCGGCAAAAAGAATGGCCGGGGAGCCTATCTGTGCCGTTCACAGGAATGTCTTGAAAAAGCAGTTAAAAGTAAAGGTCTGGAGCGTTCATTTAAACAGACAATTCCTGAGGAGGTATATGAGCGGCTGAAAAGGGAGATGAGTGAGATTGATTCAGAATAGAGTATTGTCTCTGGTAGGGCTTGCCACCAGGGCCGGGAAGACGGCAAGCGGCGAGTTTATGACGGAAAAGGAAGTAAAGTCGGGCAGAGCAGCTCTGGTCATTGTCGCAGGTGACGCGTCAGATAATACAAAGCGCAAATTTTGCAACATGTGTGGGTTTTATAAAGTTCCAATTTATTTTTACGGAGATAAAGATACCTTAGGGCATGCAATGGGAAAAGAATTCCGTGCATCTCTGGCAATATTGGACAAAGGATTTGCAAAGGGAATTCAGAAACAAATAGAAACAGAAGGCAATTCAATTGCATAGAGGAGGTAGTTTGAATATGGCAAAAATGAGAGTGCATGAACTGGCAAAAGAGCTGGGAATGGAAAATAAAGAATTAATAGATATATTGGCAAAGAAGAATGTGGAGGTTAAAAGCCACATGAGTTCCCTTGAAGATGAAGTGGTAGAAGATTTAAGAAAGAGGAGCAAAAGTAAAAACAGCGTGGAAGAACCTAAAAAGAAAAATATTGTACAGGTATTCCGTCCGCAAAATTCAAAGAGTGGGGGCCGCATGCAGGGAAATTCACGTTTCCAGGGCGGAAACCGGGAAGGACAGCGCTCAGCGCCATCCGCACAGAGGCAATCCCCCCAGGGACGCAGACAGACGGGGACAGCATCCTCCTCCCAGAGACCCCAGGAAAATCGGGAAGGACAGCGCCCGATAGTACATCAGGGGACATCACAGGGAAATCAGAGGACACAGACGGCTGCACAGGAAACGAGAAGGGAAAACAGCCGCTACCAAGGACAGAATCAAAGATCAGACGGCGGAAGCCAGAATCCACGTTTTAATAATAACCGCGGACCAAGGCCTGCGGGCGGACAGGACAGAAATCAAGACCGAAGCCACGGCAGAAATCAGGACGGAAGTCAGAATAGAAGCTATGGCGGAAAAAATCAGGACGGAAGTCAGAATAGAAGCTATGGCGGAAATCAAGATGGGAACCGGAACAGAAACTATGGCGGAAATCAAGATGGGAACCGGAACAGAAACTATGGCGGAAATCAGGATGGGAACCGGAACAGAAGTTACGGCGGAGGTCAGGACGGGAACCGAAACAGAAACTACGGCGGAAGCCAGGACGGGAACCGGAGCAGAAGCTATGGCGGAAATCAGGATGGGAATCGGAGCAGAAGTTATGGCGGAAATCAGAACAGAAACTTTAGCGGAAGAGGTTCTGCAGGTGGCCAGCAAGGAGGAAGCGGAGCACCACATGGACAGGAACGCCGGGACAGCAGAAGAAAGGATAGAGATGCAATCCCAACACCATTAGTAGAGCAGCAGAAGGTTCAGAGGAATAAAGTAAAAGATAAAGAGAAAGACTACAAGAAGAAAGAGTATAAGAATAACGATTTCGGAGGCAAGGGCAAAAAGGGCAAGAGGCAAAAAACTATAGCAGAAGTGGTTAAACCACAGTCGAAGCCCATCGAGAAGAAAGAAGAGCAAATTAAACAGATTGTTCTCCCGGAAGTGCTCACAATCAAAGAACTTGCCGATAAAATGAAGATTGTACCTTCTGTGATAGTAAAGAAACTGTTCCTTCAGGGAAAAGTTGTCACTGTAAATCAGGAAATTGACTATGATACAGCCGAAGAAATTGCTATGGAATTTGATGTTCTTTGTGAGAAGGAAGTAGTTGTAGACGTCATTGAAGAACTCCTCAAAGAAGATGAAGAGGATGAAAGCAAGATGGTAAAGCGCCCGCCGGTTGTATGTGTTATGGGACACGTAGACCACGGTAAGACCTCCCTTCTGGATGCTATACGCCATACAAATGTAATCGGCCGGGAAGCAGGCGGAATCACACAGCATATCGGTGCATATGTAGTGGAAGCAAAGGGTGAAAAAATCACCTTTCTGGACACTCCGGGGCATGAGGCCTTTACTGCAATGCGTATGCGAGGTGCAAGCTCAACGGATATTGCAATTCTGGTTGTAGCAGCCGATGATGGTGTGATGCCGCAGACTGTGGAGGCAATTAATCACGCAAAGGCTGCAGGGATTGAAATTATTGTGGCTATTAATAAGATTGATAAGCCAAGTGCAAATATTGACAGAGTAAAGCAAGAACTGGCAGAATATGAGTTAATTCCGGAAGATTGGGGCGGAAGCACTATTTTCGTGCCAGTATCAGCCCACACAAAAGAAGGAATTGCAGAATTGCTGGAAATGATTCTTCTGACAGCGGAAGTAATGGAACTGAAAGCAAATCCAAACCGTGAAGCACGAGGTCTTGTGATTGAGGCAGAACTTGACAAAGGAAAAGGATCTGTTGCAACAGTACTGGTACAAAAGGGCACGCTTCATGTGGGAGATGCTATTGCAGCAGGTTCTGCCCATGGTAAAGTAAGGGCGATGACAGATGATAAAGGGCGCCGCGTAAAAGAAGCAGGACCATCCCAACCGGTAGAAATCCTCGGGCTTAATGATGTACCCAATGCGGGAGAAGTCTTTGTAGGATGTGACACCGAAAAGGAAGCAAGAAACTTCGCCGAGACATTTATTGCACAGAACAAGGTAAAATTGCTGGATGATACGAAATCTAAGATGTCACTGGATGATCTGTTTAATCAGATTAAAGAGGGCAACCTAAAGGAATTGAATATCGTGGTAAAGGCAGATGTTCAGGGCTCCGTGGAAGCTTTGCGACAGAGCCTTTTGAAGCTTTCCAATGATGAAGTTGTTATTAAGATCATTCATGGCGGTGTAGGTGCCATCAATGAATCAGATGTGATTTTGGCATCTGCGTCCAATGCAATTATTATTGGCTTTAATGTAAGACCAGATGCAACAGCTAAAGAAATTGCGGACCGGGAAGGTGTAGACTTAAGACTATACAGAGTCATCTACAGTGCCATTGAAGATGTAGAGGCGGCAATGAAGGGTATGCTGGATCCGATATTTGAAGAAAAGGTTCTGGGCCATGCAGAGGTGCGTCAGACATTTAAGGCATCCGGAGTCGGAACAATTGCCGGTTCATATGTGCAGGATGGTACTTTCGAAAGAGGGTGCTCTGTGCGTCTGACAAGGGATGGAATCGTAATATACGATGGGCCTCTTGCATCCCTGAAACGTTTCAAGGATGATGTAAAGGAAGTGAGAGCCGGATATGAGTGTGGCTTCGTCTTCGAGAACTTCAATGACATCAAGGAAGGCGATCTTGCAGAGTCATATAAGATGGTTGAGATAGAAAGAAAATAATAACCGCAGAGATGACAGCGGTTGTATGAAGGAGAAGTTTATGAGGAAAAACAGCATTAAAAATACAAGAATCAACACAGAGGTTCAGCGTGAATTGAGCAGCATTTTGCGCGGAGGGATCAAAGACCCGCGTGTTGCTCCTATGACATCCGTCGTGGCTGTGGAGGTGGCTCCCGACCTGAAAACCTGCAAAGCATATATCAGCGTGCTGGGGGATAAAAAGGCTCAGGAGGATACTATCAAAGGACTTCAGAGCGCGGAAGGTTATATCAGACGTGAGCTGGCGAGAACAATTAATATGAGAAACACCCCGGAAATTAAGTTTATCATGGATCAGTCCATTGAATACGGAGTGAACATGAGCAAAAAAATTGACGAGCTGACCCGAGATTTGAAGTAACAGCACGGCGGAATTAAGCTGAAGGCTGAACTGTTACGATTTGAAAGATGAGGAATAATTATATGAGTATACAATTATCCGATGTTCTTCAGGAAAGAAAAACTATTGCGCTGGGCGGGCATGTGCACCCGGATGGAGACTGCGTGGGATCAAATCTTGGTCTGTATATTTATCTAAAAGAGCAGTATCCGGACAGAGAGATTGATGTGTATCTGGAAGAGGTCCCGGAGGCTTACGGGATGATTCACAGGGCAGATGAGGTAAAACACTGTATACCGGCAGATAAACAATATGATTTGTTTATCTGTCTGGACTGCGGTGATGCAGCCCGTCTTGGTTTTTCAGAGCCTCTCTTCAGGGCGGCAGGGCATACACTCTGTATTGACCACCACGTGAGTAATCAGGCTTTTGCAGATGAAAACTACATTGATTCGGAAGCCAGCTCCACAGCAGAGATGGTATATAGATTGCTGGACAAAGAGAAAATTAATCTCCACACGGCAGAAGCACTTTACATGGGAATCATCCATGACACCGGAGTATTTCAGTATTCCTGTACTTCCCCGGAAACAATGGAGATTGCAGCAGAGCTTATGCGAAAAGGCATTGATGGAAATGAAATCATTGATAAAACATACTATGAGAAGACCTATATACAGAACCAGATCTTGGGGAGAGCACTGCTTGAGAGCATATTGATTTTGGACAAACAGTGCATTGTGTCTTCTGTCAGCAAGGGCGAGATGGAATTCTACAGGGCGAAGCCAAGTGACCTGGAAGGTATTGTCAGCCAGCTTCGGCTGACACAAGGGGTAGAAGTAGCTATATTTATGTATGAGCTGGATACTCAGCAATTCAAAGTTAGTCTGCGCTCCAAAGGAAAAGTGGATGTCAGCACGGTGGCACAGTATTTTGGGGGAGGCGGCCACAAAAGAGCCGCCGGATTTACCATGAAGGGCACCAGCCATGATGTGATTAATAACGTATGTGCACAGCTCTCCTTAAAAGGAATTTAATTTATGATAAATGGTATTATTAATATATATAAGGAAAAAGGATATACATCCCATGATGTGGTAGCAAAGCTTCGGGGGATTCTGGGGCAGAAAAAGATAGGGCACACAGGAACTCTGGATCCTGATGCAGAAGGGGTTCTCCCTGTTTGTCTGGGGAGAGCGACTAGACTGTGTGATATGCTGACTGAAAAAAATAAGATCTATGAGGCCGTCCTTTTGCTGGGAAAGACAACGGATACCCAGGATATAACAGGAAGGGTTCTGGAGGAAAGGAACACTTCTTCCCTGACAGAAAGCTATATAAAAGAATGTATACAAGGATACATCGGGGAATATGAACAGCTTCCGCCGATGTATTCTGCATTAAAAGTAAATGGAAGAAAATTATATGAGCTTGCCAGAGAAGGAATTGAAGTAGAGCGGAAGAAAAGATTGGTTCAGATTTTTGATATCACCATAGACAGGATAGAGCTTCCCAGGATTTCTATGGAAGTAAAGTGCTCCAAAGGAACTTATATCAGGACTTTGTGCCATGACATAGGACAGGACCTGGGAGCGGGCGGGTGTATGGAAGCATTACTGCGGACAAAGGTGGGGCGCTTTGAGCTCAAAGATAGCCTGAGACTGGCACAGGTGGAGAATTTGAAAGAGACAGGAAAACTTTCAGAGGTGATTGTTCCCACTGATGCCATGTTTTCTGAATTGCCGTCACTTACAGTAGCAGACGAATACTGGACTTATGCCTGCAATGGAAATCCCCTTAAGCCGGAATACATGACAAAGAAAAAGACTGTTTCTGAGGGAGAAAGAGTCAGAATATACGATGAAGAGAAAACATTTATAGGTATTTATCATTATAATATATCCAAAGGAGAGTACAGGCTTGAAAAAATGTTTTTTTCTCCTTCTAAAAAATAAGTGTAGTGAGGATAGATATGCAGTATTATACGGACATCAATTCCTATAAGGGATTGGAGAGAACAGCAGTAACCCTTGGAAAGTTTGACAGCCTTCACAGGGGACATCAAAAACTAATTCAAAGTATACAAAGATTTGCCCAGGAAGAACATGTAAAAAGTGTTGTATTTGCATTTGATATAAATAAAGATACTCTGTTGACCAATCAGGAGCGCAGGCAGCATCTGGAAACTAAAGTCGACTGCATGATAGAATGTCCTTTTACAAAGGATATCAGAGAAATGAAAGCAGAAGTTTTTATTGAGAAAATTCTGGCAGAAAAGCTCCATGTATCCTATGTTGTTGTAGGAACCGATTTCCATTTTGGTTATAAAAAACGCGGGGACGTGAAGATGCTGGCAGAATATGCCCCCAAATATAACTATCAGCTAAAGGTACTGGATAAAGAATTATTCCAGAACAGAGAAATTAGCAGCACCTATGTGCGGGAAGCACTTAAAGAAGGGAATGTGGAACTGGCAAATTTTCTTCTTGGATATTCTTACCACATGTCAGGTGTGGTGGAACATGGAAAGCATCTGGGACGGACATTAGGGTTCCCCACCATGAATATTGTACCGGCAGACAGGAAGATTATCCCCCGTTTCGGTGTTTATGCCTGCAGAGTATGGGTGGACGGGAAGTGTTTCCACGGTATTGGAAATGTAGGAGTAAAGCCCACGGTGACGGATGAGATGAGACCGCTTTTGGAGGTGTTTGCCTTTGAATATAAAGGGAATGCCTATGGGAAATCTATCACAGTAGAATTCTGCGCCTTTGAGCGCCCGGAGGAAAAGTTTACTTCTGTGGAGGAACTAAAAACACGGGTAGATGAGGATATTATGTTCGGAAAAGAATATTTTCAGCGGCAGAATTAAAGTCCTTATTTGCGTTTTGAAAAGAAAGAGCGGGTGAAAATTCACCCGCCTGTTTCTGATATTTTTATTCAGATTTTCTTTTGGTAAACCTTTTCCAGCAAGTTGATCAACGAATAGAGTCCCATCGCCATAATACATAGCAGAACGATGCTCATCAGCAGCCAATCCATTTTAAACACCTGGCTTGAATAAATAATCAGATATCCCAGTCCATTTCTTGCGGCCAGGAATTCTCCGATAACCACACCTACCAGGCACAGCCCTATGTTGACCTTCATATTGCTGATAATTGCCGGGATGGAGTTGGGCAGCACAGCTTTTGTAAGTGCGTGCCATTTGTTTCCCCGCAGGGTGTAGATCAGTTTGATTTTCTCTTTATCTACCGTTGCAAAACTGGTATATAAGCTTAAAATACTGCCAAAGATTGCTACTGACATGCCGGCTACAATGATCGTGGCCGGATTGGCTCCCAGCCATACAATTAATAGCGGAGCCAGAGCAGACTTCGGAAGGCTGTTCAGCACGACAAGATAAGGATCTAGTATTTCTGAGAGCTTTTCACTGCACCAGAGAGCTACGGCAAGCAGAATACCGGTAAGGGTAACAAGCAGAAAACTCACAATGGTTTCATACAATGTAGTCCAGATATGCAAAAAGATTGTTTTATCCAGAACCATGTCCCAGAAGCATAATGCAATTTTCGAAGGGCTGCTGAAGATAAAGGAATCAATCAAGCCTACATTTGCTGTAAACTCCCAGAGAAATAAAAAGCTTAAAAGGATTGCAACCCGGGAAACCCGAACAATCCTTTTGTGGCGTTTGTGGCTATTCAGGTAACTTTGTTGTCCAACAGATATTTCACTCATTTTGGTTCAACTCCTCCCATATAGTATTAAAATAATTCTTGAATTCCGGAGCATTCCTCCTATGCAGGGGAGTGTCTTTTTCCAAGTCGAAAGTGATAGGGACAATTTTAGAAATAGATGCCGGACGGTTTGTAAGAATGATGACCCGGTCAGCCAGGCTCACTGCTTCGGACAAGTCGTGAGTCACTAACAGTGCAGTCTTTTGCGTGCTTCGTATAATCTGTCCTATATCATCGGCTGCAAAAAGGCGGTTTTGATAATCCAGGGAGGAAAAAGGCTCATCTAAAAGCAAAATGTCCGGGTCCAGCACAAGCGTTCTAATCAGAGCTGCCCGCTGTCTCATGCCGCCTGACAATTCTGAAGGTTTGGAATTCGCAAATTGCTTTAGTCCGTACGTTTCTAATAAATCCATTGCTTTTGTCCGGGACTTAGCGGAGAGCATGTGCTGGATTTCCAGTCCCAGCAGGACATTTTTATAAACAGTTCGCCATTCAAAAAGGTAATCATGCTGCAGCATATAACCAATATTCATGGAGTTTTCCCCGGTATATTTTCCGTTCATCTTTATAAGCCCCTTTTCCGGTTCTAACAGGCCGGATATAATAGAGAGCAGGGTAGACTTACCACATCCGGAGGGCCCGACAATGGCAACAAATTCGCCGGAGGCGACGGAAAATGAGATATCCGTCAGTGTTTTGGTTTCTCCATCTAATGTGTGATACGCATAACTTATATTTTTTAACTCAAGTACAGGTTCCATGCAGACACTCCATTCGACAAGTATATAGTTAGTTTATGAAAAAAGAGTAGATGAGTGAATAACGGTTCTTGTTTCATTGACAAAAAATAAAGTGGGGCGTAATATTTTGTAGTAGACTGATATAGATAAGTAGGAGACAAATTAATGAAGGTTAAATTTTTAAGCCAGACTATGGAACAGCGAAGAGAGAGGATACTAAACGGCAATGCGCTGCCCACAATTTTGATGTTATCGCTCCCGACGCTGATGATGGGGGCAGTACAATCTCTGATACCTGTTATGGACGGATTGTTTTTAAATAATCTGGTCGGCACAACAGCTGCCAGCGCGGTAACTTACTGCACTCCGGTTGTAAATATGATGACCGCATTGGCTCAGGGCTTAAGTGCTGCAGGAATGGCAATCATCGGGCAATGCAATGGAAGAGGTGATTTTGAAGAAAGCAGGAGGACAACGGTCCAGCTGATTATTTTTGCTTTTATACTTGGATTTATTCTTGCACCGATCCTGGTAGTGGTAGGATTTGTCCTGTCAGGTCATGTAAATGCAGATATTGCCCATAATGTTCTGATATATATTTCTTTAAATGCATTGGTTATCCCATTCTCATTTTTGGAATCTATCTACAATGCAATAAAAAATGCCAACGGCAAGCCGGAAGATTCCTTTATACGTATGTTGATTATGTTGATTTTGAAGATTCTATTCAATGCATTATTTGTAGGGCTGTTTTCATGGGGACTGATCGGTTCTGTTATGGCCTCTCTGGCTTCGAACATTTTGATTACCGTGTGGATGTTCTACGAATTGTTTGTCAGCGAGAAGGGCGAAAGATTGGAATTTAAAGGATTTCATTTTGAAAAAGAGATTATCAAAAAGTTACTTTTTATAGGATTTCCGTCCATGCTTTCGAATCTGATGTTGAACTTAGGATTCTTTCTGATTAATACTGAAGTGGAAAAATACGGGGCAATCATCTTGAATGGACAAGGAATTGCTAACAATATTACTTCTGTCTGCTTTATTCTGCCGGCCTCTTTTGGCTCCGCAGTTACTACAATGGTAAGCATGAATATAGGTGCAGGACAGCCAAAAAGGGCAAAACATGCATGTCTGGTGGGCTGTATCGTCAGTGCTGTAACAGCCGCTCTGCTTATTGCAATTATTGTCCCCTCGTCATCTCATTTGACGGTGTTGTTTACAAGAAAACCAGAGGTTCTATCCGTGGCCAACAAAGCACTTCACATTTATACATATTCCGTCATTGGCTTTGGAATTGCTATGGTGGAACAGGGAGCGTTTATCGGACTCGGAAAGACCAGAATCACCCTAGTGATGAGTATTCTCAGGGTGTGGCTGCTCCGTTATATTTTTATACTTTTAACGGAAAGCTATCTGAGTTATTATGCGGTATTCTGGGGAAATCTTTTTTCCAACTATGGGGCAGCTCTTATCTCTACTATATTAATACTTAGAGTAAAGTGGAAATCTGCGATTCACTAACAGCTATTGCGCTTTGGAAAGGTATCGAAATAAGATGAATAATCAAAATATAAATTACCAGAAAGAGCTGGATAAAGTGATTGATTCACTAAAAGCTAAAGAGTGTGTGCCAAGACTTCTTCTTCACAGCTGCTGTGCGCCCTGCAGCAGCTATGTGCTGGAGTATTTGTCAGAGTTTTTTGAAATCGTAATATTTTATTATAATCCCAATATTTACCCCGAAAGTGAATATTATATGCGTCTTGCAGAGCAGCAGAAGCTCATCCGGGATATGCATTTTAAGCACCCGGTATCCTTTCTTGCAGGTGATTATGATAGGGAGAGGTTTTATGAAATGGTCAGGGGGATGGAAAATTTGAAAGAAGGGGGTGCGAGATGCTTTAAGTGTTATGAACTACGTTTGAGGGAGACTGCTGAACAAGCTGTAAAAAGCGGGTTTGATTATTTTACTACAACCTTAAGTATCAGCCCCATGAAAAACGCCCAGACGCTCAATTCTATCGGGCTGGAGATTGCACAAGAGTATGGAGTAAAATATCTGACGTCTGATTTTAAAAAGAAGAATGGTTATAAGCGGTCTACTGAACTGTCAAAAAAATATGGGTTGTACAGGCAGGATTATTGTGGATGTGAGTATTCCCTGCAGTCCGCCCATGGAGATAAAGTTTAGAGTGGACATCGGCACTTCACTGTGGTAAACTAATGAGAAACTGTAAATAAGGAAAAGAGGACAAAAAGATGGCTCAGCTATGGGGCGGTCGTTTCACGAAAGAAACGGACCAGTTAGTATACAATTTTAACGCATCAATTTCATTTGATAAAAGACTTTATAAGCAGGATATCCGCGGCAGTATTGCTCATGTGACAATGCTGGCAAAACAGGGGATTCTGACGGTGAAAGAAAAAGAACAGATTATAGAGGGACTTGAAGGAATCTTAAGAGATGTTGAGAATGGATTCCTTGAGATTACAGAGGAGTATGAGGATATCCATAGTTTTGTGGAATCAAATCTGATAGAGCGCATCGGCGATCCTGGGAAAAAGCTGCATACAGGCAGAAGCCGCAATGATCAGGTGGCATTGGATATGAAGCTTTATACGAGAGATGAAATTCTGGAGTTGGACGAGTTGTTAAAAGACTTGCTGAAGGTTCTTTTGCGATTGATGAAGGAAAACACCGAGTCTTACATGCCTGGGTTTACCCACCTACAGAAGGCACAGCCCATCACTCTTGCCCATCATATGGGAGCATATTTTGAAATGTTTAAGCGTGACAGACTGCGGATGAAAGACATTTATAAAAGAATGAATTACTGTCCCCTGGGTGCAGGCGCGCTGGCAGGGACAACTTATCCGCTGGACAGGGAATATACAGCAGAGCTGCTGGGATTTATCGGACCTACTTTAAACAGCATGGATTCTGTGTCTGACAGAGACTATCTGATTGAGCTGTTATCGGCAATGTCAACGATTATGATGCATCTGAGCCGGTTTTCTGAGGAAGTGATTATTTGGAATTCCAACGAGTATCAGTTTGTAGAAATAGATGATGCCTATAGTACAGGGAGCAGCATTATGCCCCAGAAAAAGAATCCGGATATTGCAGAGTTAGTCCGCGGAAAGACGGGGCGGGTGTATGCTGCACTGCTGTCTCTTCTTACAACGATGAAAGGTATCCCTCTTGCATATAATAAAGATATGCAGGAAGATAAGGAGCTTGTATTTGATGCTATTGATACGACGAAAGGCTGTCTCACTTTGTTTACAGGTATGCTGGACACCATGGGCTTTAATTACAGCAGAATGGAAGACAGTGCAAAGCACGGTTTCACCAACGCCACAGATGCGGCGGATTATCTTGTAAACCACGGTGTACCTTTCAGAGATGCACACGGAATCGTAGGGCAGCTGGTACTTTACTGTATTGAGAAAAACATAGCGCTGGATGAGATGTCTCTGGAAGAGTTTCAAGCAATCTCACCGGTTTTTGAGGAAGACATATATGAGGCAATCAGCATGAAGACCTGCGTGGAAATGCGAAGTACTATCGGTGCTCCGGGAAAAACAGCAATGGAAAAAGTAATTGCTGTGCAGGAAGCATACTTAAATGCAGAGACAGAAGTAGGAAAGGAATGAGGAAGATGGAACAAAAATTAAGGGCAGGTATTTTAGGTGCAACGGGTATGGTAGGCCAGAGGTTTATTTCACTGCTAGAAAATCACCCCTGGTTTGAGGTAGTTACAGTGGCTGCAAGTGAACGCTCCGCAGGAAAGACTTATGAGGAGGCCGTGAGTGACAGGTGGAAAATGGATACCCCGATGCCGGAGAGTGTAAAGAAATTAGTTGTATTGAATGTAAATGAAGTAAAAAAGGTTGCCGATACCGTTGATCTTGTGTTCAGCGCAGTGGATATGACGAAGGACGAAATCAAGGCTATTGAGGAAGAGTACGCGAAGACCGAGACACCGGTTGTTTCTAACAACAGTGCTCACCGCTGGACACCGGATGTTCCTATGGTAGTACCGGAAATCAACACAGAGCATTTCGATGTCATAGCAGATCAGAAAAAGCGCCTTGGAACTACACGCGGATTTATTGCGGTAAAACCGAACTGTTCTATCCAAAGCTATGCCCCCTGCCTTGCAGCCTGGAAAGAATTTGGAGCGAAAGAGGTGGTTGCCACCACATATCAGGCAATTTCTGGGGCGGGTAAGACTTTCAAAGACTGGCCGGAGATGGTGGAGAATATTATTCCGTATATCGGCGGCGAAGAAGAGAAGAGCGAGCAGGAGCCACTTAGAGTGCTGGGTAAAGTGGAAAATGGAGAGATTGTAAAAGCGCAGCTTCCGAAGATCACTTGTCAGTGTATCCGTGTCCCTGTGTTCAATGGACATACAGCGGCAGTGTTTATTAATTTCGAGAAGAAACCCACAAAAGAGCAGCTGATAGAAAAACTGGTGAATTTCAAAGGCTTTCCCCAGGAGGCAGAGCTTCCCAGTGCACCAAAGCAGTTTATCCAGTATCTGGAAGATGACAATCGCCCGCAGGTGAAACTGGATGTGGACTACGAACGCGGCATGGGCGTATCCATCGGCCGTCTCAGAGAGGATACTATGTTTGATTATAAATTTGTTGGTCTGTCTCACAATACAGTCCGTGGAGCAGCGGGCGGTGCAGTTCTGTGTGCAGAGGCACTGACGGCAAAAGGATACATTCAGGCCAAATAAAAATACAGGAGGTTGCCGCAATGGGAATGACGATGACACAAAAGATTTTGGCTGCGCATGCTGGCCTTGATTCAGTGACTGCCGGACAGCTGATAGAGGCAAAGCTGGACATAGTGATGGCAAATGACATTACTGGACCGATGGCTCTGCCAATTTTCAGGGAGATGGCAGAGAAAGTTTATGATAAAGATAAAGTGGTTTTGGTTCCTGACCACTTTACTCCAAACAAAGACATCAAGTCCGCGCAAAATTCCAAATCCATCCGTGAGTTTGCAAAAGAGCAGGGGTTGAAATGGTATTTTGAACAGGGTAAATCAGGAGTAGAACATGCAATTCTGCCCGAGGCAGGGGTCGTAGCTGCAGGGGAGTGCATCATAGGTGCAGACTCCCATACCTGTACTTATGGCGCCCTGGGTGCTTTTTCTACAGGTGTGGGGACTACGGACATTGCCACAGGTATGGCAACGGGGGAACTATGGTTCAAGGTTCCCGGTGCGCTGAAATTTATACTGACCGGGAAGCCGGGGGAGTATGTAAGCGGCAAAGATATCATTATCCATATTATCGGCCGGATCGGCGTGGATGGTGCTTTGTATAAATCTATGGAATTTACTGGCAGCGGAATCAGGGAGCTTTCTATGGATGACCGCTTTACAATGGCAAATATGGCAATTGAAGCGGGGGCAAAAAATGGGATATTCCCGGTGGATGAGCAGGCCGAGACTTATATAAAAGAACACTCAGTAAAGAAATACAAAATATATGAGGCTGACGAGGACGCTGTATATGATGATGTTATAGAAGTTGATTTATCTAAGGTGCGCCCCACAGTTGCATTTCCACATTTGCCGGGCAATGCAAAGACCATTGACGAGATTGAAGCCATGGAGCCAATCTGGATTGATCAGGTGGTTATCGGCTCCTGTACAAACGGCAGGATGGAGGATTTGCGGAAAGCCGCGGCAATATTAAAGGGACAGCAGGTTCATCCGAATGTGCGCGTCATGGTGATTCCTGCAACTCAGAAGATTTATAAGGAATGTATTACAGAAGGCCTTTTGGGCATCTTCGTGGACGCAGGCTGCGCGGTAAATACCCCAAGCTGCGGACCGTGCATGGGTGGTCATATGGGAGTTATGGCGGCCGGAGAGAAGTGTGTGTCTACGACGAACCGTAACTTTGTGGGAAGAATGGGGCATGTAGACTCCCTGATTTATCTCGCTTCTCCGGAAGTGGCAGCAGCGAGTGCAATCGCGGGATATATTGCAAATCCAGAGAAAGCAGGTGAAAAATAGTGAAGGCTTTGGGACATGTTTTTAAATACGGGGATAATGTAGACACAGACGTTATTATACCTGCACGTTATTTGAATTCGTTTGATGCCCAGGAACTGGCAAATCATGCGATGGTGGATATTGACCCGGACTTTGCAAAAAAAGTTCAGCTGGGAGATATGATTGTGGCAAATAAGAATTTTGGTTGTGGTTCATCCCGTGAACACGCACCTCTTTGTCTGAAGACAGCAGGAGTGAGCTGTGTAATTGCAGAGACATTTGCCAGAATATTCTATCGGAATGCAATTAACATCGGCCTTCCAATTATTGAGTGCCCTGAGGCGGCCAGAGGCATTGAAGCAGGGGATGAGGTTGAAGTTGACTTTGACAGCGGTAAAATCTATAACCGGACAAAAGGGACAGAGTTTCAGGGACAGCCTTTTCCTGAATTTATGCAGAAATTAATTAAAGCAGGTGGGTTGGTGAACTATACAAACAGCAAGAAGAAAAAGAACTTATTATATAAAAGTACAAGAAACGCAGAAAAAACAGTGACGGCTTCAGAGGCCATATTGAAAGGTCTGGCTGAGGATGGGGGGCTGTTCGTTCCTGCGGAAATTCCTAAGCTGGACGTCACGATGGAAGAATTAAAAGATATGAGCTATCAGGAGACTGCCTATGCGGTCATGAAGCAGTTTTTGACAGATTTTACTGAAGAAGAGTTGAAGTACTGCATTGACCGTGCCTATGACGAAAAGTTTGATACAGAGACAATAGCTCCTCTTGCGAAGGTGGGGGACACTTACTATCTTGAATTGTTCCACGGTGCCACTATAGCATTTAAGGATATGGCACTTTCCATTCTGCCTCATTTACTGACCACTGCTGCAAAAAAGAATAATGTGACAAAGGACATTGTAATTTTGACGGCTACATCCGGGGATACAGGAAAAGCGGCACTTGCCGGTTTTGCAGATGTCCCGGGCACCCGGATCATTGTCTTTTACCCAAAAGACGGGGTAAGCAGGGTGCAGGAGCTGCAGATGGTAACCCAAAAAGGGAAAAATACTTCTGTTGTTGCTATCCATGGCAATTTTGACAATGCTCAGAGCGGTGTAAAAGCATTGTTTGAGGATAAAGAACTGGAGAGAGAGCTGAATACGGCAGGATATCAGTTTTCCTCGGCAAACTCTATTAATATCGGACGTCTGGTACCTCAGATTGTATACTATGTTTACGCCTATGCAAAGCTTGTTCAGAATGGGGAAATTAAAACCGGGGAACAGATTAATGTGACAGTTCCCACGGGAAATTTCGGGAATATTCTGGCGGCTTATTATGCGAAGCAAATGGGTGTGCCGATAGACAAGCTTATCTGTGCGTCTAATGAAAACAAGGTTTTGTTTGATTTTTTCAGAACAGGAGAATATGATAGGAACCGGGAATTTATTCTGACATCCTCCCCATCTATGGATATTCTCATTTCCAGCAATCTGGAACGCCTGATTTATTCCATTGCGGGACAAGACGCTGAAAAGAATACAGAATTAATGAGACAGCTGAAGGAAGAGGGCTGTTATAAAATCACTGCTGAGATGAGAAAAAAATTGAATGATTTTGAAGGAGGTTATGCTACAGAAGAGGAGACCAAGACAGAGATTTGTGAGACATACCGTTCTACAGGCTATGTGATGGATACCCATACGGCTGTAGCTGCCCATGTGTGCAGAACTTATCGGGAGAAGACCGGAGACAATAAAAAGATGCTTGTCATATCTACGGCAAGTCCCTATAAGTTTACAAAAAGCGTAATGACAGCGATAGACGAAACCAATAATACAATGGAGGAGTCTGCATTGTTCGATGGGCTTAAGAAAATATCCGGCATGGAGATACCTGATGCAATCGAAGAAATCCGCAATGCGGAAATCCTTCACACCGGAGAATGCGGTGTAGATAAAATGAAAGAAACAGTAAGAAAAATTCTAGGGATTGAGGTATAATTATGGATGATATGTTTGGAGCAATCAGTATATTGGTATTGGGGGCCGGTATCTATATTATTTATGCTTATATGCAGATGAAACAAACCGGCCATATTAATGAGGTTCTTCTACTTGGAAAAGGATTTACCGAACAAATGTGTAAAGACAAAAAAGAATTCATCCAGAAAGCCCTTCCGGCGGTTTTGATTCTGGGAATTGTAACTATTTTTTACGGAGCTGTTGATGCAATTCATTATTTTGTGACGCCGGTCACGGTTCTTGATCTGATAGCAATGGCGGCCTTTGTTGTTGTCCTTATCTGGTACATGGTGTATACAACAAAACTTAAGAAACGATACTTTTAGCTGCAGTTTAGTCATAAAATAGAGTATTGCCTTTAGCTTGATTTTGCATGGCTGAACTGTTATAAAAATGCTATGCTCCATTTTTTTACCAGTTGTAAATTCTATGTAAATGGGGTATAATATTTTTAGAGAAAAACCTGGAATGTTCGACCCCCCTGTTATTTTGAACCTACATCACTTTAAACGGGATTCCTACATTTCTGTAATATGTCAAGCCTCCGATTTGCAGGGGAAGACAGAAAAGCAGATGCGGTTGCCCACCTAGCATTGGCTAGGAGTCAAAATACAGGACCGGCATTTTGGGGATTCTACTAAAGATAGGGGCATCTGCCAGCGTGCAGGTGCCTTTTCTTATGTAACAGTTCAGCCATCAGCTTGATTTCGCATGGCTGAACTGTTACGCATAATAAGAAATGATATGCTTGAACAGATACACTTTTTGTGATATGATTTTAATCTAATAATTCTGCAGGGAGAAATAAATGAAGAAAAAAGTCAAGAGAATTGTGGAGAAAGTTTATAAGCTGTCAGGTATTGTAGGATCACATCATACCGGGGCTTATGCGGCACAGGCGGCATACTTTTTTGTGCTGTCTCTGATTCCAATTCTCCTTTTGCTTTTAACAATGGTACAGTTTACCCCGGTTACAAAAATGGACATAATGAATGCAGTTATGCAGGTATTTCCCAAGACGGTGGAGGGGACGATTACCTCCATTGTAAATGAAGTTTACGCGCAGTCAGGCGGTGTGATTCCTGTTACACTTATTGTGGCTTTGTGGTCAGCTGGGAAAGGTGTACTTTCTGTAAACTCAGGTCTGAACTGTATTTATGACAATATAGAGACGAGAAATTATCTTTATCTGAGGCTGCGTGCTTCTTTATATACGGTGCTATTTATTATAGCAATTATACTTTCCCTGGCAATTTCGGTTTTTGGGAACAGTATCAGTGTACTTGTATATAAGCATCTGCCCTTCCTTACAACAGTGATGGATATGATTATTAAAAGCAGAACACTTATAACTCTGGTTGTATTAACCTTGTTCTGGGATCTTGTGTATAAATATTTGCCGAACAGAACCAACATGTCAAAGACAACTATGAGACAGCAGCTTCCTGGAGCTATGTTCACTGCATGTGGATGGCTGTTGATATCTTTTATTTTTTCTGTATATTTAGATATTTTTACCGGGTTTTCCAGTATGTATGGAAGCCTTACAACGATTATACTTATTATGCTGTGGCTGTATGGCTGTATGTATGTTATCCTGCTGGGCGGCGAGTTGAATGCACTGCTGGAAGGGTACGGCGGCAATAGATAAATGCTGGAAACTTCTTGACATTCTCAAGCCCTATGTTACAATAGAACAGTAAATTCTATCAGTTTTAGAATAATAGAATGAAAAAAGCGATGACCGTGTACAGTAGAGAGCCATTTCCTATCAGAGAGAGAAAATTATTGGCTGCAAGTTTTCTTTAGTTCAGATGGCAATCGAAATTCCCACGATAGCTGCAGGCTTGAAGTAAAAGTAGAGACTGCCGTATGTTGTACGTTACACATAACTTAAGAGCCTGTGATGCAGTTACAGGAATTAGGGTGGTACCGCGAATGTAGAACTTCGTCCCTTTGCAGGACGAAGTTTTTTTAACGCCTTTTATTCCCGCGAGCAACGAGCCAAGCGGAAATGCTTGCATTTCAATTTGGCGACTGCCGCGAGGGTCAAATACCCCGCAGCTTGCTGCGCTGCAAGTTTGATGCCCCGTCAGCTTGCTGCGGGGTCTTTGACTATAACAGGCGGAACCTGAAAAAATACCTGGAAGGAGCAGAGTAATGAAGGAAAGATTAGAACAGATTAAGGCAGAAGCTATTGCACAGATTCAGGCATCGGATGTACCTGAGAAATTAAATGATGTGCGTGTAAAGTTTCTCGGCAAAAAGGGAGAACTCACCGCAGTTCTTAAAGGAATGAAAGATGTTGCCCCCGAGGACAGGCCAAAGGTGGGGCAGCTGGTAAATGAGACAAGGGCATCTATCGAGGCTGTTCTGGAAGAATCCAGAGCAAAAATGGAGAAGATTCTCAGAGAAGAAAAGTTAAAACAAGAGGTTATTGATGTGACACTGCCGTCTAAAAAGAATAAGGCAGGACACAGGCATCCGAACACAATTGCGCTGGAAGAGGTGGAGCGTATTTTCGTGGGAATGGGCTATGAGGTTGTAGAAGGACCAGAAGTAGAATACGACTTATATAATTTTGAGAAATTGAATATTCCTGCGGACCACCCGGCTAAGGACGAGCAGGATACTTTTTATGTAAATAAAGACATAGTGCTGCGCACCCAGACATCTCCGGTACAGGCCCGTGTGATGGAACAGGGAAAGCTCCCAATCCGTATGATTGCTCCCGGGAGGGTATTCCGCTCCGACGAAGTAGATGCAACACATTCCCCGTCCTTTCATCAGATTGAAGGCCTGGTGATTGACAAAAATATTTCCTTTGCCGATCTAAAAGGAACGCTGGAGGTGTTTGCAAAGGAATTGTTTGGACCGGAGACGAAGACAAAATTCAGACCTCATCATTTCCCATTTACAGAACCGAGCGCAGAGGTAGACGTAAGCTGCTTTAAATGCGGCGGCGAGGGATGTAGGTTCTGTAAAGGCTCCGGCTGGATAGAAATACTCGGCTGCGGCATGGTACATCCGCATGTGCTGGAAATGTGCGGCATAGATTCCGAAGAATATTCAGGTTTTGCGTTTGGTGTAGGCCTTGAGCGCATTGCCCTTTTAAAATATGAAATTGATGACATGAGACTTCTGTATGAAAATGACATTCGTTTTCTGCAACAATTCTAATAAGAAGGAGGAAAGATAAGTGAATACTTCATTATCATGGATTAAAGCGTATGTTCCGGGTCTGGACGTGACTGCGCAGGAATATACAGATGCAATGACGTTATCCGGCACAAAAGTGGAGGGGTATGAGGAGCTGGATGCAGATCTGGATAAGATTATTATCGGCCAGATAGATAAAATTGAAAGCCATCCAGATGCGGATAAGCTGATTATTTGCCAGGTGAATGTAGGGCAAGAGTCTGTGCAGATTGTCACAGGGGCCAATAATATACATGAGGGGGACAAGATTCCTGTCGTGCTGGCCGGCGGACGTGTCGCAGGGGGACACGACGGCTCTAAAACTCCCGGCGGCATTAAAATCAAGAAAGGAAAGCTGCGTGGTGTGGAGAGCTTTGGGATGATGTGTTCTATTGAAGAATTGGGCTCAACAAAAGAGATGTATCCCGAATCTCCTGACGAGGGAATCTATATTTTTCCGGAAGATGCCAAGGTTGGTGCAAGTGCAGTGGAAGCCCTGGGCTTAAACGACACAGTATTTGAGTACGAAATTACGTCCAACCGCGTGGACTGCTACAGTGTGATTGGCATTGCGAGAGAAGCGGCGGCAACCTTCCACAAAGAATTTGTACCGCCCGTTGTTACAGAAACAGGAAATGATGAGAATGTCAACGACTATGTGAAGGTTTCGGTAGAAAATACAGATCTCTGCCCACGCTATTGTGCAAGGGTCGTAAAAAACATTAAAATTGCTCCTTCTCCCAAATGGATGCAGAGAAGGCTATCATCCGTGGGAATCCGTCCCATCAACAATCTGGTGGACATTACCAATTATGTGATGGAAGAATATGGGCAGCCCATGCATGCATATGATCTGGACACCATAGCAGGACATCAGATTATAGTGAAGACTGCAAAAGACGGGGACAAGTTCACTACACTTGACGGGCAGGAAAGAGCTGTGGATAAGGATATATTGATGATTTGTGACGGAGAGAAGGCCATCGGTATTGCCGGGATCATGGGCGGCGAGAATTCTATGATTACAGATAATGTAAAGACGATGCTTTTCGAGGCAGCTTGCTTTGACGGCGTGAATATTCGAAAGTCAAGTAAAAGAGTAGGCTTGCGCACAGATGCATCAGCCAAATTTGAAAAAGGGCTGGACCCGAATAATGCGCAGGCAGCTATCGACAGAGCATGCCAGCTCATTGAAGAGCTGGGAGCCGGAGAGGTAGTAGGCGGTACTGTCGATGTGTACGGCAAGGTGAAGGAACCTGTCAGAGTCCCATTTGATGCAGAGAAAATAAATGCTATGCTTGGAACAAATATACCGGAAGAGGAAATGCTAGGTTATTTCAAAAAAATAGAATTGGATTATGACCCTGAGGCAAGAGAGGTGATAGCGCCCACGTTTCGTCAGGATTTATTTCGTCTGGCCGATCTGGCAGAGGAAGTGGCAAGGTTTTTCGGATACGACAATATACCGACTACCCTTCCAAAGGGAGAGGCTACTGCCGGAAAGGTTTCCTTCAAGCTCCGGATTGAAAGTGTTGCAGAGGACATTGCGGAATTCTGTGGTTTTAGTCAGGGCATGACTTATTCATTTGAAAGCCCAAAGGTATTTGACAGACTATTGATTCCTTCTGATTCTCCTCTGAGGAATGTTGTGGAAATCATGAATCCGCTGGGAGAAGATTACAGTATTATGAGGACGACTTCAGTAAATGGTATGCTGACTTCCCTTGCAATCAATTATAACCGCCGGAATAAGGATGTGCGTCTCTACGAATTGGCCAATATTTACCTGCCCAAGCAAGTTCCGATTACTGAGCTTCCTGATGAACGCATGCAATTTACATTGGGAATGTATGGTAAGGGAGACTTTTTCAGTATGAAAGGTGTAGTCGAAGAATTCTTTGAAAAAATCGGAATGAAAGAAAGGGAATCTTACGATCCGAATGCAGGAATCCCATATCTGCACCCCGGGCGCCAGGCAAACATTATTTATCAGGGAAAAGTCGTGGGATATCTTGGTGAAGTCCATCCGGAAGTGGCAGAGAATTATGGAATTGGTGAGAGAGCTTATATTGCAGTAATCGACATGCCCAAGATCCAGGAATATGCAACCTTTGAGCGAAAATATACGGGAATTGCAAAGTATCCCGCAGTCAACCGTGATATCAGCATGGTGGTGCCAAAAAGCATTCTTGCAGGCCAGATAGAAGAATTGATTGAGAAGAAGGGCGGCGCTTATCTGGAGAGCTATAAGTTGTTTGATTTGTATGAAGGCAGCCAGATTAAGCAGGGATATAAATCCATCGCTTATTCCATCGTGTTCAGGGCAAAAGATAAAACTCTGGAGGAGGCCGATGTAACGGTAGCTATGAATAGAATCTTAAAAGCTCTGGAAGAGATGGGTATAGAGCTGAGACAGTAAACGACTTAGAATTAGAAAGGCGGATTTTGCATTGAAAACAAGTGATTTTTATTATGATCTGCCCCAGGAGCTGATCGCTCAGGATCCACTGGAGGATCGGGCAGGCTCCCGCCTTCTTGTGCTAGATAAGAAGACAGGTAAAACAGAGCATCATATGTTCCGCGATATTGCAGGATATCTTGAACCGGGAGACTGCCTTGTCATTAATGATACAAAAGTCATTCCAGCCAGGTTAATCGGAGTCAAAGAGGACACCGGGGCAAAAATAGAGGTCCTGCTTTTGAAGAGGAAAGAAAATAACGTGTGGGAGACTCTGGTGAAGTCGGGCAAAAAGGCAAGACCAGGCACCAGAATCAGTTTCGGGGATGGACTGCTGATGGGAGAAGTGATGGATGTGGTGGATGAAGGAAACCGTCTCATTCATTTCAAGTACGAAGGAATTTTTGAAGAAATTCTGGATCAGCTCGGACAGATGCCTTTGCCGCCCTATATCACACATCAGCTGAAGGATAAGGACAGGTACAATACGGTATATGCTACTCATGAAGGGTCAGCGGCGGCCCCCACCGCGGGACTTCATTTTACTCCTGAATTACTGCAGAAAATCCAGGATAAAGGAGTAGATATTGCACGGGTGACTCTCCATGTAGGGCTCGGTACATTCCGGCCTGTGAAGGTGAAAGAGGTGAAAGAACATCACATGCACTCTGAGTTTTACATTATTGATGAAGAGGCGGCAGAAAAAATAAATCGTGCCAAGGAAACCGGAAAACGTGTGATCTGCGTGGGAACTACAAGCTGCAGGACAATAGAAGCTGCGGCAGATGAAAACGGGTACCTGAAGGCCTGCAGCGGGTGGACAGAGATTTTCATTTATCCGGGATACCGCTTTAAGGTGTTGGACGGTCTTATTACAAACTTTCATTTGCCCGAATCAACTTTGATTATGCTCGTCTCGGCACTGGCAGACAGGGAACATGTGCTGGCGGCGTATGAAGAGGCAGTGAAAGAGAAATATAGATTTTTCAGTTTTGGAGATGCTATGTTGATAGTATAGACCCGTTTTCTAATAAATGTTGTACCAAAAAGGATTGAAAAAGCTTGCTGAAGCTGCATTGAAACAAAAGGTATTAAGACAATATTTAAATATGGTGTTGCTTTTAGCGGCAAAAAAGTAGAGATATCAGCCAAGTAATTTTTGTTATAAAAAGAGAAACACTCTCATATGTTGTTACATAGGGGGTGTTTTTGTGATATATGTGGTAAAACCCGGAGATACATTATATTCGATAGCCGAACAGACCCAGATTCCTGTTTGGAAGATTGCTTTTGATAATCAGCTGAGCGGACAGCCAAATCTGGTGGTGGGGCAGTCACTTCTCCTGCTTGATGTGGATGAGTCCGGAAGTATAAGAGATAATTTGTATGTTACGGGATATGCTTATCCCTTTATTGAGCGGTCTATTTTGGATCAGACATTTCTGGCGCTCAATGAGCTGCTTGTGTTTTCTTATGGATTTACATTCACAGGCGAGCTTGTCCCCCCGTATCAGGATGATTTATGGATGATTGAAGCTGCATGGGAGAACGGAGTCAAGCCAATGCTTGTACTGACGCCATTTGCAAATGGTACGTTCAATAATCAGCTTGTGAAAGTGCTTGCCGAGAATATAGAAATTCAACAGACTCTGATTGCAAACCTGCTGGCAACAGTGCAGGAAAAAGGATATGCAGGAGTGGATGTTGACTTTGAATACATTTTGCCTGAGGATCGTGTGGGGTATGCAGAATTTGTGGGCAGAGTGAGAGAAACCATGAATGTAAATGGCTATAAAGTGTCTGTGGCACTGGCTCCAAAGACATCTGCAGGACAGGAAGGACTGCTTTATGAAGGGATGGATTATGCACTGCTGAGTGCAAATGCAGACAATGTGTTTCTTATGACTTACGAATGGGGATATACCTACAGTGAGCCCATGGCAGTGGCACCGATTAACATGGTGCAAAGGGTGGTGGAATATGCCTTGACAGAGATGCCGGCTGAAAAAATAATTATGGGAATACCAAATTATGGATATGATTGGCCGCTTCCCTATGAGAAAGGAATCACAAGAGCAAGATTGATAGGAAATGTGGAGGCTGTGCAGATTGCGGCAGAGAACGGGGCAGAAATACAATTTTCAGATATTGCCCAAACCCCCTTCTTTACGTACACAAGGGAAGGGATTTCCCATGAAGTATGGTTTGAAGATGTGCGCAGTATTGAGGCAAAAATCAATCTGGCAAAAGAGTATAACCTCTGGGGTGTGGGATATTGGAATCTAATGCGGCCGTTTAGAGCAAACTGGCTGCTTTTGGAGAAGGGATAGAATACACGAATTAGTCTGGGCTTCTTTGGCTTGCATCTGTTTATAGGAAGCCCATTAAATACATACAGTTAAAGCTCGTGGAAATTAAATATAGATATAGGCAAAAAATAAATATATTGACATTTAGCTATTTAAGTTATATATTAAATATAGAAAAAATTCTATGTGAGGTCATTCTATGGAGCAAAAGTACATTCAGAATGCAAAAGTATTAAAGGCTTTGTCTGATCCAAAAAGATTACGGATTATTGATATGCTTTCTTGCGGTGAAATGTGTGCCTGCAAGATTCTGGAAGAATTCCATATTACACAGCCAACGCTTTCCCACGATATGAAAGTGTTGATGGATGCAGGTATTGTGGATGCAAGACCGGAGGGAAAGTGGATGTATTACTCTCTAAACAATAATAACCTGCAAGTCTTCTATAAACAGTTGGGAGAAATGTTTTCCAACACTCCTGATTGTATTTGCCATCGGAAAAGCGATAGCGAATAGAGTTGTTCTCATCACTGTTGTCGGTGCTGTTTCTCTGAGGAATATGTACCGACAAAAAAACCAACAAAGCATAGAAAAAATTCAATATGAAAGAAGGTATTCTTATGAAAACAATGCAAATTTTTGAACCTGCCATGTGCTGCCCGACCGGTCTTTGTGGAGTAGGGGTTGATCCTGAGCTGCTTCGCATTTCTACGGTACTGGATACATTGAAAAAGCATGGCATAACTGTTGACCGATTTAATCTTAACAGTGCACCTGATGAGTTTGTGGATAATAAGGTTGTAAATGACTTTCTCAATGATAAGGGAGCAGATTGTTTGCCTGTCATCTTACTGGACGGAGAAATCATTCTGACTGGGAAATATCCCACTAATGCAGAATTTACTGAGTGGATGGGCCTGCCTGCAGAACTGTTAGAAAAACCTGCGGAAAAAGCACAACAAAGTGATAGTTGCTGTTGCCAGGAGGGATGCTGCTAATATGAATATATTTGATCCTGACTGTATTAAGTTTACAAAGTATCTTTTCTATACCGGCAAAGGCGGCGTTGGTAAAACCAGTGTTGCCTGTGCCACCGCTGTATCGCTGGCAGACAGCGGAAAGCGAGTATTACTAATTAGTACCGATCCGGCTTCAAACTTACAGGACGTTTTCTCAATGCAGTTAACAAATAAGGGGACACCGATTCCTGATGTGCCTAACATGGTTGTGGCGAATCTCGACCCTGTACAAGCAGCCGCTGAGTATCGGGAAAATGTTATTACACCCTATCGAGGCAAACTTCCTGACACCGTACTTGCCAACATGGAAGAACAACTATCTGGTTCCTGTACTGTTGAAATTGCAGCCTTTAATGAATTTTCCAATTTTATCACAGATGGAAAGATAAAACAGAAATACGATCATATCATCTTTGACACCGCCCCCACGGGTCATACACTGCGCATGCTGCAGCTTCCGTCTGCATGGAGCAACTTTATCAGTGAAAGTACCCACGGAGCTTCTTGTCTGGGGCAGCTGTCCGGACTGGAAAGTAAAAAGGCAGTTTACAGACAAGCGATGGAAACTCTGGCAGATGGAAAACTAACCACATTAATACTTGTGACACGTCCTGAAACAGCGCCATTTAAGGAAGCAGCGCGTGCTTTGGATGAACTTTCCACACTAGGCATTCACAATCAGATGCTTATTATCAATGGTATACTGACCGAATATAGCGATACACTTTCATACAGTCTGTATGAGAAACAGCAGCGTGCGATGAAGAGGATACCGGAAAGCCTGAAGGTGCTTCCCTGTTATACGGTACCTCTGCGTGCATATAATGTTACGGGTCTGGAGAATGTACGTGCCTTGCTAGAAGCTGACCATGTGACTATACGCACGGAGACACTGAATACCATTCATGTTCCTACATTAAGCCATGTGATTGATGAGCTGACTGTAAACGGCAAACGTGTTATTTTTACGATGGGTAAGGGTGGCGTAGGAAAAACTACGGTTGCCGCTGCTGTCGCATTAGGACTTGCAAAACGTGGAGAAAAGGTTCATCTTGCAACCACAGACCCTGCTGCACATCTGAAATTTGTATTAGATGAAAACTGTGGTATTGCCATGAGTCATGTCGATGAGGCCGCAGAGCTGAAAAAATATCAGTCTGAAGTGCTTGACAAGGCCCGCGCGTCTGGTATGAGCAATGAGGATATTGCCTATATTGAGGAAGACTTACGTTCTCCTTGCACACAGGAAATTGCTGTATTCCGTGCATTTGCGGAAATTGTAGATAAGGCTGACGATCAAGTAGTAGTGATTGATACTGCACCTACCGGGCACACCCTGCTCTTGCTGGAATCTACACAAAGTTATAATCATGAAATCCAGCGTACAAAAGGCGAGATTCCTGAATCGGTTATAAAACTTCTGCCGCGGCTGAAATCTGATGAAACGGAGGTGCTTATTGTAACTCTGCCTGAAGCAACCCCTGTTTATGAAGCGCTGCGTTTAGAAGAAGATTTAAAAAGGGCAGGCATTGCCGCCAGATGGTGGATTGTTGATCAATCTCTTTATGGAACAAAGACAACCAACCCAATACTGAAAGCAAAAGCAGAGAATGAGGTGGAATGGCTCAATCGCATCAATGAACATGCAGACGGAAAATTCGCACTGATTGCTTGGAATGCTAAGGATATTAAAGGTGAGCGTCTATTATCATTATAAGGTGCAGTGATGGTTAAAGTTCCATTTATTAATTTTCTATTGACAATAACTTTGAAAGACTGTAGAATTTATAAGAAAAAAGAATATGTGAAACACCTCATTGTTTGAGGTAGAGGTTGCGAGGCTTATTAACGCTGTGGAGTGAAGAGACATGTAGAAGCAGAACTAGGAAGCATCGCCGAAATCAGGTGGTATCTCTTTTGCCTTCTGGTTGGGACATAAGTAAAGAGCTTATGGACTGTCTTAGTTTTAGAGACTAAGTTGCGCTATGTTTTACAAATAGGTGAAGAAGAATTAAGCGCTTTTGGTTTTCCGAAAGACGCTTTTTTAAATTTACGGCAACTTTGTTTCCGTCATAAACTGATGGTTTCATTGAAAAGGAGAAAAGGATGAAGAAGAAGGTATCAATTCTGTCATTGGTGCTGCTATTGCTGGCATGTGTGCCGGGATTGACAAATGAAGTACAGGCGCAGGGAACGGAGCAAAAGGAATTCCGTGTAGGAATGGAGGCGGGGTATGCTCCGTTTAACTGGACACAGAATATGGATGAAAGCGGGGCTGTGCCGATTGATGGAGACAAATCCTATGCCGGTGGTTATGATGTAGAAATTGCCAAACGTATTGCAGACAAACTGGGACGAAAGCTGGTTATTGTAAAGACGGAGTGGGACGGTCTGCCTCCGGCACTGCAGTCCGGTAAAATCGACGCGATTATTGCCGGTATGTCTCCCACAGAGGAGCGAAAAAAACAGATTGATTTTACAGATGTGTATTATGAGTCAAACCTGGTAATGGTCACCAAAGCGGACAGTGAATATGCAAAGGCAAAAAGTTTGGATGATTTTTCCGGTGCAAAGGTTACAGCACAGCTTAATACGTTCCACTATACAGTTATTAATCAGATTCCAGGCGTAAAGATGCAGGAAGCTATGGATAATTTTCCGGCTATGAGAGTAGCCCTTGAGTCAGGAACAATTGACGGATATGTCAGTGAAAGGCCGGAGGGAGTCACTGCCGAGAGCGTTAATCCAAAGCTGAAGATGATAGAATTTACTGCCGAAAACGGATTTCAGACAAGTCCTGATGACACTGCGGTTGCAATTGGTATGCGAAAAGGTGATCCTGACGTAGCTGCCATTAATGAAATTCTGGCCGGGATTTCAAAAGATGAGCGTTTAAAGATTATGGATGAGGCTATTGAAAATCAGCCCGCATCAGAAGAAGACACAGGCAGCCCTATCCTGAAAATTTTGAATCAAAATGGAATGCTGTTCTTAAGAGGAACGGGAATGACTATGTTTTTGGCTCTGGCAGGAACTATTTTGGGCGGTCTGATTGGCCTTTTGGTTGGTGTTTACCGCACAATACCAATATCAGATAAAAAGAGTAAGAGAATATTTCAAAAGCTTTTCGGCTGGCTTTTGAATGTGTATGTAGAAGTATTTAGAGGAACGCCTATGATTGTACAGTCCGCTGTCATTTATTATGGTACAGCGCTATTGTTTGGGTTTGACCTGAATCGTACCGCGGCAGCCCTTTTCATTGTGTCAATCAATACCGGAGCCTACATGTCCGAGATTGTCCGGGGAGGTATCTTTGCTGTAGATACAGGGCAGTTTGAGGCTGCGCAGGCAATCGGAATGACCCACGGCCAAACGATGCGAAAGGTAGTAGTTCCTCAGGTACTGCGAAACATTTTGCCGGCAACAGGAAATGAATTTGTTATCAATATCAAGGATACTTCTGTGTTGAGTATTATTTCCGTTACGGAACTGTTTTTCCAAGGAAAATCGGCGGCAGGAGCAAATTATATGTTCTTCCAGACTTATTTTATTATCTGCGTGATTTACTTTGTGCTGACCTTCAGCGTAACAAGGATTCTGCGCCTGGTTGAGAAGAAACTGGACGGACCGCAGGACTATGTACCTATTGCAGTGGAGGAAGAGTAGAAAGGAGCAGAAATGTCAGAAATTATTAACATAGAACATTTGAAAAAGAGCTTTGGCCAAAACGAAGTTCTGAAAGATATTGACCTTATGGTCGACAAGGGTGAGGTAGTAACAATTATCGGATCCTCAGGCTCAGGTAAATCCACACTGCTTCGATGTATTAATCTGTTGGAAAAGCCGAATGATGGGAAGATTTATTATAAAGATGAAAATGTGCTGGCACCGAATTATAACCTGCCCAAATACCGCACCCACTTAGGCATGGTATTTCAGCAATTTAATCTTTTTAATAACATGAACGTTTTGGAAAACTGCATGACCGGCCAGGTGACAGTATTAAAAAAATCCCGGGAAGAGGCGAAGAAAACCGCTCTTGAAAACTTGAAAAAGGTCGGTATGGAGAGATTTATTGATGCCAAGCCATCACAGCTTTCCGGCGGTCAGAAGCAGAGGGTCGCAATTGGGCGCGCCCTGTCTATGGATCCTGACGTGATGCTGTTTGACGAACCAACGTCAGCGCTCGATCCTGAGATGGTCGGTGAAGTACTAAAGACAATGAAAGACCTGGCACATACAGGGCTTACTATGATAATTGTCACCCATGAAATGGCATTTGCCAAAGATGTTTCCGACCGGGTTATCTTCATGGATAAAGGTGTTATTGCAGAGACCGGCACGGCAGAAGACATATTTGTTCATCCGAAAGAAGAACGCACAAGACAATTTCTGCAGAGGATTCTGAACGTTTCAGAGGAATAAAGTCAGAATATTCTGAAAACGGCCGGCAAAAGGGTCTGACCCCTTTTTCACTTTTTCAAAAAGTTCTTGACAAATGTGTTTGGGGAAATTACAATAGAAGTTATCAAAAGCAAAACCGATGAGAAAGAGAAGTAAGTTTTAAAAGAAATCACAGAGAGCAGCAGGGGATGAGATTGCTGCATGGATTTTAATTCTGAATGGACTTTCGAGGGCGGCCTGAAATGAGAAGAGTAGGCGCCGTCGGGAACCAAACCCGTTATCAATGAGGAACGTATGTAGTACGTGATAAAGTGGACAATTCGTCAATTTGAGTGGTACCGCGGATAATAAAACTGTATTTTATTACCGTCTCAAGCTATTAGCTTGAGGCGGTTTTCTTTTTTTACAAGCTTACCTCAAAAAGAATCCACGTAGTCGGCTCCTTTGCTTTTGGACCATATTGGGAAAATAAAGATAGAAGAAAAGGAGAACCTAATTATGAAAAAGAAAGTATTGGCAGTAGTTTTGGCGGCCGTTATGGCTATGGGCCTTGCGGCATGCGGGAGCAGAGAAGATGCGAAAGAGAGCAAAACAGGCGATGAAAAGACCTATACGGTCGGCATTTCCCAGTTTGCGGAGCACGGGTCATTGGATAACTGCAGAGAAGGATTTATTGAAGGCTTGAAAGAGAGCGGCTTTGAAGAAGGGAAAAACCTGAAGGTGGAAGTGAAGAATGCAGCGGCAGACCAGGGGACGGCAAAACAAATCAGCGATGCATTTGTATCTGACAAGGCAGATTTAATCTGTGGAATTGCGACACCAAGTGCACAGGCGGCATATAACTCTGCAATGAATACAGATATTCCAGTTATTTTCACTGCAGTAACAGACCCAAAAGCAGCAAAACTTGCAAATGAAGATGGGACCCCGGCAGGAGAAGTTACAGGAACGAGTGACGAACTGCCGATTAAGGAGCAGCTGGAAATGATTCACAAGGTCCTTCCGGATGCAAAGAAAGTAGGAATACTTTATACTACAAGTGAAGTGAATTCTGTTTCTGCAATTAAAACATATGAAAAGCTTGCAGGAGACTATGGGATTACAATTGTAACAAAAGGGGTTTCCCAGACAGCGGATATATCATTGGCAGCAGATGAAATTCTGAGTGAAGTGGACTGCCTGACAAATCTGACGGACAATACCGTGGTGAATTCATTGGCAACAATTCTTGACAAGGCAAATGAGAAGAAGATTCCTGTCTTCGCAAGTGAGGTTGAGCAGGTGAAACTGGGATGCGTTGCAGCGGAAGGAATTGATTATATTGCCCTTGGAAAACAGACCGGGAAAATGGCAGCTGAAGTGTTAAAGGGAGAAAAGAAAGCATCTGAAATGAAATATGAGACGATTTCTGAACCGGGACTGTATGTAAATACAAAAGCAGCAAAAGACCTGGGAATTACTTTAGACGAAGAATTTGTAAAGAGTGCAGTAGAAAGCTTTGACAGCATTTCGAAATAAGACACCTTACAGTAGGGTGTGATATAAAAAGAGATAGGAAACCGGAGGAAGATTATGGCTATTTTTGTAACAACTTTAGAACAGGGGCTGATTTACGGGATACTGGCTCTCGGGGTATATATCACCTATAAAATTCTGGATTTCCCGGATCTGACCGTGGATGGAAGCTTCCCGCTCGGGGCTGCAATTACGGCTACGATGATTGCAAATGGTGTAAATCCATATCTGACAATTCCGGCTTCCTTTCTGGCAGGGGCTGCGGCCGGAGTCTGCACAGGCCTTATCCATGTGAAATGTAAAGTAAGAGATCTGTTATCCGGTATTATCATGATGACGGCCCTGTGGACAATTAACCTGCGTCTGGCAGGAACGGCGAATGTCCCTATATTTGGAGACGAAAGTATTTTTGACAATAGCTGGATGAATAAAGTTTTTGGAGGCGGACTTGCATCTTACAAAGTGCTTGTGGTTGTACTTGTAATTGCGGTAATCAGCAAGGTACTGCTTGATTTATATTTAAAGACAAAATCAGGACTTTTGCTTCGGGCAGTGGGCGACAATGCAAATCTTGTAACTTCACTTGCCAAGGATCAGGGAAACGTTAAAATCCTGGGCCTTTCAATAGCAAATGGCCTAGTGGCGCTGGCAGGAAGTATCTTCTGTCAGGAACAAAGGGTGTTTGAGATTTCCAGCGGAACCGGAGCAATTGTAATTGGTCTTGCCAGTGTAATCATCGGAACGAGTTTGTTTAAAAATGTGCGCCTTGTTAACACGACCACAGCTGTTTTGATAGGATCCGTAATCTACAAAGCGTGTGTTGCCGCAGCATTAAAGTTTTTTGAACCTCAGGATATGAAACTGATTACAGCGGTATTGTTTTTAATCATATTAATTATCGGCATGGACAGAAAGAAGAAGGTGAAGAAGAATGCTTGAGTTAAAGAATATCCGAAAATATTATAATCCGGGTACACTCAACGAAATGTGTCTTTTTGAGGATTTTAATCTGACCGCGGATAAAGGGGACTTTATTTCTGTTGTGGGCAGTAATGGGTCCGGCAAGACCTCCATGCTGAATATTCTCTGTGGGAGCATTTCGGTGGAAAAAGGACAGATATTGATGGATGGCGAAGATATTTCCGGAATGAAGGAATATAAGAGAAACCGGAGAATTGGGAGGGTTTACCAGAACCCGGCCATGGGAACCTGTCCTTCTATGACGATCCTGGAAAACATGTCTCTTGCAGACAACAAAGGAGGAACTTACGGACTTGGAAAAGGCGTAAATAAGGCACGCAAAGCCCATTACCAGAAACTGCTCGGCAGTCTGAATCTGGGTCTGGAAAATAAAATGGATGTGAAAGTGGGTTCTCTTTCAGGAGGACAGCGGCAGGCCATGGCACTTCTAATGTCCACGCTGACTCCGATAGATTATTTAATCCTGGATGAACACACTGCAGCTCTGGATCCGAAGACAGCAGAATTGATTATGGAGCTGACAGACAGGATTGTAAAAGAGAAAAATCTGACGACTATCATGGTGACGCATAATCTGCGCTATGCTGTGGAATATGGAAGCAGACTGCTTATGATGCACCAGGGTCAGATTGTGTTGGACATTGCCGGGGAAGAAAAGCAAAAGATGAAAGTCGATGATATACTGGGAAAATTTAATGAAATAAGTATTGAGTGCGGAAATTAGAGTCATTTTTCCCCCTCTCCTCATATACTGAGATGAGGAGGGCGATGTTATGTTAGAAAAATTAAACGGGCCACCGGAGGCATATGCCGATGTAAGAGGTTCATACAAATATCCCGATCTGCATGGCATGGTGTATTTTTATGAAGTACATGGAGGAACGATCGTAGTGGCAGAAATTTATGGGCTGCCGGACCAAGATCAACAGTACTTAGGTAAATTTTTTGGGTTTCATATTCACGAAGGAGCTACGTGTACAGGGCCGCCGGATGAGCCGCCTTTTGCTGATACGCTGACTCATTACAGCCCTGAATATGCCCAGCACCCACAGCATGTGGGAGATCTCCCAGTGCTTCTTTCTTCTTACGGCATGGCATGGCTCGCAGTGTATACAGGCAGGTTTTTCCCGGATGATGTCATTGGCAGAACCGTAGTTATCCATGATCACCCCGATGATTACAGAACTCAGCCACATGGTGGTGCCGGAGAAAAAATCGGATGCGGTGAAATAAAAGAATGGGGGTCTCAGTTCACAACAGCACCGGGAGTAATAATAGGACCTGGCACAGGGCTACAGCCGGGTACAGAGCCTGAGCCGGGTACAGAGCCTGAGCCGGGTACACAGCCTGA
>ENA-UOOM01000540-UOOM01000540.1-fermentation-metagenome-genome-assembly--contig:-NODE-540-length-42490-cov-183.577024_pt1 | contig 42490 bp, 45 predicted proteins | sample MGYA00245781_ERZ724031 | MGnify/ENA primary metagenome ERZ724031 (study PRJEB28704, sample SAMN03018317) | fermentation metagenome | biome: anthropogenic terrestrial biome; feature: soil... | reverse complement strand
TGGTGAACTTAGGCTCCTAGAAGCCACGATGCCTTTAGGCTCGTGGTAGTTCACCATCTATATATCCTTTTATGGTTAATGTATTTGCAGTATCTCCCCACCCGCCTGCTACCTTTATTACAAAGGATAACAATTTCATTATATCAATATTATTTTTTTGCGCTAATGTCATCAAGAACATAATGTCTTCTTCTTCTAAACTTATTACTGTACTCTTTTTTACCCTATCAATTATATATTGCTTTAAAGATAGAATATCCTCTTTACTTAAACCAATTTCAGAAGATTCAGGCATTAAGTGGCATACCTGTATTGGGGGATGTTTTAAATTTGGGTAATTTTCTTTATCAGGATAAAACTTATCAATGTAAACGTTGTTTTTATATACTTTAATATAATCACAATTCGTCAATACATAAAATGGTATTATACCTCCTCCATCCTTTTCTCCCCTTGAGACTAACGATGGAACCTCTAATATAACTTTTTTACCATTATCTATTTGGCTTGCATATGAAAATGCTGCATATTTGGGCTGCCTAAACATATCCATTACGCCATGATAGCAAATCTTATCCCCTGAACCAAAAGAGTAACTTATTACTACATTCTAAAAAATAAAGCATTCATATTGAATTAAATAAATCCAATATGGATGCTTTATTTTTTAAAGTAAGATACTACTATAGATAATAATTTTTTATATTTTTCCTATATTCTTGCATTAATTTGTCATCTGTTACTTGTCCATTTTCATAAAGATGTTCTAAATCCTGTTCAAACTCCCAGATGTCTTGAAAATATTCTTTAATATCCATGATATCCCACCCAATGATTATATATGGCACTTTAGATTATATAACCTACATCTTGCTATTATATATACTAGGGTTTTCTATAAGCATCGAAATAATTTCCTTTGTATTTTCCACAACATCCCTATAGCTTAAGTATAAATCAATATCTAGCTTATTACTATCCTCTAAAAATTCATCAACAATTGCATATAAATACTTTCCTGCATCTAGCAACCTTTGAAATAGGCTGTTTTCTTTTTTTGGTATGTATCCTAAAACATATCCATCCTCTGTTGTAACCATTATTGCATTTTTATCATATGGATTTTCAGGCTCGCGTTTTAGATAAAGTATATCTCCTTTGTCTAAATGATTATGAACCACGTCCATATCTCTATAAAATAAACCTGCTACATAGGTCGAAAATAAATATACATCTTTTACATTAGGTTTTACAATTTGTTTTTTAATATCAACATACCTTACTTCCTTTTTAATATCTTCAAAGCCATCATTTTCCCTCTTTCCAAGGAGCCTCATTAGTCTTTTCTTTATTCCTTTGTTTGGTTCTTTATCTAGAGCATTCAAAAGTGATTTTTCAACGTTTTCATCCCAGGCATCTTCATAATTTCTAAGATAGGTTATAGCTTCTATCCTGTTGCCATCATACCTTGTGGTTAGGGCTATTTGAGGCAAATCGAGTTCTACTAACTTATAGTCGCTTAAATTTTTAAGTATATAATATAAAAATATATCAGATTTGTTTTCAAAAGATAAATCATCATCTTTTAACCCTTCATCAGAAGGTTTAAGTTCCATTTCATCAAAATCAATTGTTTTCTTTGCATATTCTATAAATGATTTCATACTTGCTTCATTTCCACTTTTACTTATATAATAGCTTATTTTATAATCTAATGGGTCTTTTTCGAGCAATGGAACTAAATCACTAAAGCTTAAATCTACATCTAATTCAGATGCTAAATAAATATATGTATCCGTATCTGCTTCTGCACTTCTAAGTGAATTATTTAAAACATCTTTCCATTTATTATTCTTTAATATATCAATACACTTATTCCTTATATCACTTTCTATATTGCTTGACCACCCATTTTTCTTTTTTACATCATCTTCGCCAGGATTCCAAAACGGCCTCATCCACTTTTTTATGTAGGCAACAGCACATAAATCCTCAAAACTTTTTGCATAATGTTTAGCATACTTCATATACTCTGTAATTGTTTCAAGGCTGTCATGAAATTCATATACATCATTTTTATCAGGAGAAAATATGTAGTATATAAGTCTCGAAATATTTGAAAACGCCCTTTTATCAACCTTTCTGCTTTTTAAATACCAGCTCATAGAAGCTTTTTGGGCAGAAATAATGGCTGATATTTTTGGCATTACTACATTATCACATCCATTTTCAATTAGCCAAACCTTTATGTCATCTGTTAATGGTTCTATATTTTGAATACAGTGTACCTTCCCAAATCCATAGGTTTTGTTTGCCATTTCAAAAACATATTTATTATGCAAGTCCATATACTCAAAAGCCGTTATAGCATAGAAAGTAAATTCACTATGAAGTCCTAAAACAGATGCTATTTCTCTTCCCTGTTCATTCCCTGATATACCAAGTAGAGTCAGTCCGAGTTTTATAATATCACTATTATTGCTTTTAGTTGATAGGTTTCTGCCTAGTAAATATAGCTTTTCCTTATCTATCAATCTTTCTCTTACATATATGTTTAAATAGTGACAAAAGGTGAAATAATACGTAATAAATGGGTCTTCTAGAAGATTAGAAAGTTCACCTATACTTGCATCCCCATCTAAGCAGCTTATAACTGTTTTAAGCAAAAGCATTGCCTTTTCTTCTTCATATTCCTTAGGCATATCATCACCAAAAAAGACAAATAAGGTATCAAACTTCCCTGCACTTTGAAAATCCTGATCACTGTAAATTTTACCAGGATACTTTCGCGCGTAATCTAATAAGTCATCATATATATACACACATTTCACCCCCTTTTTATTTGTCCCCTTATATAAATTATATAAAAATGAGAATCTCATTACAAATAAGTTTTAACGATATGAAAAAATATAGGTGAAATAAAAATAATAAGTTTGAAGAGATTTTTATAAGAAGGGTATTTTTATTTGCAAGCAGAAATCATAATCCTGTGTGATGAATCCGCCCAGGAGAAACTCCACAAAATACTGCAGGAAATGTGTGAAACAGTAAAAATATAAAATTTGTGTTTTATAAAAAAGCTAATTAGAGCCTATTTTCATTGCTTCTTTTGAAAATAGGCTCTATTAATGAGCATGTTTTGATTTCTATGGAAACTGTTTTTCTCAAAAATTCATGATTTTTAAAAAGCAGCCTTTTTTCGTAGGTTTCGCTGGCACCTATACCGTTTCCATCGCTGAATATCAACTGTTATATGCCTTAATAAAACTTATTTTATAAAAAGAACATTCCATGGTAGTTCACTCTAAGCTTGTAATAATTCCGTATTTTATTGCTTTGTCATACATCTCACGGAAAGCCGCCTTTGCACCTTCCGCAAATCCTATCGGCATAGAGCCCATAAAGCCATCATAGATAATCTTGCCCTTGAACGGAAGCAAAACCGTTTCAATTTGAGCAGGCAAACTTCGTCGTAAGGTGTTTGCCACCGAACTGCTTATCCCCTTTATCCCGTAAAGCCTATCTTCACCCTGCTCATTTGGAGCAATTGCAACGGCGTATTCAGGCTGATATTCCAAAATAAAGAACATCCCTTTCTTATTGTTCGTTCTCCACAGCTTCAAAATGTCGATTTTCTCTTGTGGAAGTTCTGTTTCACTGATATATTCATCTATCAGCTCCGGATTTTCCCACAGGACTTCTCTTACTTTGTGTACCATAATATCACTTACAGTGTTAGGATATTCCGGCTTGATTTTGGCTTTAATTACACTCTTCCGTTCGTTGACAAAGCCTATTAAGCCATACCATATCTCATAGAAAAGCCTGCATTCTTCAGAACTTAACTGTGCTGTTTTTTCATCGTCAAACCTGCCGCAGCATTTCTTGTATTTCTTGCCGCTTCCGCATGGACATGGGTCGTTGCGTCCGATTTTCTGTCTTTTCACTGTTGGAAACTTAATAATATTTTTATCGCGTTTGATAAGAATTTCGTGAAGCTCAGATGGTGTATATCCATTGTTTTCCCAGATACGCGTGTTGTTTTTTGCTAGCATAATTAGATTTATAAACTCCTGCGGCTGTTTTTCATCACTAAATATAAGATTATGCCTGTCTAGAATGGAGCCCAATTCCCTTATCCCATCGCCATAGATTATATAATTACTTACTTCCTCATAGCCTTCCGAAGTATTTTTGGAATAGCCAAAAACGTCCTCCATAAAACAACCTAAATTCCACAAGTGGTCATTATCAACGTAATCCTCAGCAGTGTATTTAAGGAATTCGTTTTTTTCTGGTATATAGCGTGGTTTACCCGCTTGGTCTTCAAGTAAATAATCAGCTTGGTCAAAGTCATCGAAAAACGAATAATGCACGATGTATTCTTTATAAAAACCATACCAGCCATTCTTTAACACAAGCGGTAGGAGGAGAATATAAATCTCTTCGCTGCTCGTCTGATCGACATTTTGTTTGTTGAAAATCTTTACAAAATCATCACGGCTGATAATGCCATATAGGTTCACTGCAGCCCTTGCATAAGAATCAAGCAGCTTGCGGATAGTTGCCCTCCCGTATGGGCAACGGACGACGTCTGATGTACGGTTATATTGTTCAAAAATTTTCTTTGCCTTTTCTTCGGTCATATTATTTCCCCCTTGCACTTAACATTATGTTAACTTGCATTTAGCAATCTTTTATAAGTTTTATTATATTTTTTTTGGATTTTTTTCACTTCCAACTTACACTATTTATATTTTAGCACTACTAAGTAACTAATTTGCAGTAGAATCAAAAATCGTTCTAATATTTTCTATATCAATCATAGCATTGAGTGATTTATAAATAAATCCTTCATATACTATTGCATTTTGACCGAGAATCAAAATTCCTCCAATAATTTCATTGTTATTTAAGAATTTAACCTGAAACAGTGGATCAAATTGTTTTTCATATTTCCCTTTTTTAGTAAGATATAGTCAACCAATTGAAATAATAACTATTCTGAAGCTTTTGTATGATTTCCTAACAGCTGTGATTTACTGGTGCTTATGGTTAATTTTATCGCAAACAATATACAACGTCAAATAAACTTCGAGTCGTTTATCTGATTTCAATAAATCAATAGGGTGCCTTTATTCATTAGACCAACATAACCACTGTTTTAAGTACAGACACATGTATCAATCGGAGAGTATATTTTTCAAGGGACTGTTGTCTTTAGTTTGCGAATTTCTGTACAAATCAAAATACTTAACCGCAAACGCATAAATGTCTTTATTATTAAGCATTATAGCATTCCCCTCGTTAATTATGCAGTGATACCAAAATGTTCCTCTGCAATTGCATTTAATTATAATGCGATATTCTTGAACTCAAGGTTCATATCCAGCATCTTGAAAGTATGTTCCATATTACATCATATCGCTCAAATCGCTTTTTCCGCCATCATTCTTTTTTCTTCATGTGAAACAAAATAAATACACCCATCGTTGCCGCTGCAAACACAGTGCCTGCATCTGACCAACCCAGCCATAGAATAAAAGTTATTTACTTCTTCTCAAATATAGCATATGCCATTTTCCCCCGTACATATGACAATGCACCGATCGTGCCATCTTCTGTATGGAGATATCCGTATTCACCAGTGTCAAAGTGAACTGCGTGGTGGCTATAATTACCAAGCTTTGTTGAATTAATCACATCTTCTATAGGAACAAACTCACCTCTAAATGGATTCTCCATTTCCGTATAGGCTATTTTCTTTAAGGTGTTATCCAAAACGGTATATACACACATATTTTCACTGCTCAAAGGATGTAATTGCACTATGCCGCCGTCCATGCTAACCGAAACATCGCAATAATTATCTCCTTGTGTTTGATGACAGTCTAATGGCTTCAAATCAAGGCTGCGTATAATTTTACGTGAATTAAGGTCATATACAAATAGCCCAAAATAATCATGAAAAATCACCATATCATCCGAAGCATAGTCAAGTTGAACCATGTCAACTCCTATAGTTTGCTCTGGTGACCACTTTGGTGTAGTAGGCTTAATATTTGTTTGCTCTGTGACACCACTAAAGCCCATTTCTTTATCTTTCGGATTCGCCATTAGTCCAATTCCAACTGCTATCACAGCGATAATTGAGATAGTAACAATCCAAAACCTTGGTTTTTTATAGTTCAACATGTTTTTAATCCTCCCCTTTTACGTTCCCCTCGCCAAAAGCAAAAGGAAAATGGGATTATAAGACGAAAGGCAACCACACTCCATAAGGCATAGGAAATAACTTTTGGAGCTTTTTTAAATAATAGTCTGACAAGCATCACAAAAAGGATTACATAGCTGGCCGCAAGACTCATATTTAAAACAGAGAGAAATAGTTCGCTCATTACTACGCCTCCTTGATCTATTCAGTATCGACTTATATTATAAATCTATGCTGCATAGACCAAATTGTCAATGATAATTTTCTGAAATGTATATAAAATTTAAATTATTATCAAATAACACAAAAACCGCCAACCAAGAAGATGCATTTCCTGATTGGCGGTCGGCCACTAATACTTTTTTATATATCTATCCTTAATGTGATATAACATTATTGGAATACCTTTCCCGCTGCTGGTTGATATTTTGTATACTTATACTTGTTTTGAGTAGTGGATGGCATCCTTAGGGCATACTTGTTGGCAATTAGTACAAGGTGAATTTATTGCAGATTCTAACAATCCATTATCTCTTAACCCATCTATACCACCTGTTTTCTTAATAGCAATAGAATGAAGATTTATAATCTGTTCCTTACTTAAATATTTCATTTAGCCAACTCTTCAAATGCCTTAAGATGTTTTGATAAAATATTATTCGCCGCATCTTCAACTGTAGTGTTATCTGCAACAGCACTTTCCTCAAACTTACTATAATCTATCAATACATATCTTGGTTTGTTATTTTTTAATATTACAGCTGCACCTTTTTCATCTACCATTCTTGCAACTTTGGAGAAATTTTGATTTGCTTCTGATATAGAGACCAAATTATTAATGTTAATTAACATCTTAACACCTCCCTATATTTTATATTATACACCATTTTAGGTTAAATTAAACCTAATTTCAGCAGAAGTTTAGCACCAAAATTCCAGTAGAAATTTTATTTTTACTGGAATTTTGGCGCTAAACTTCTGATTTTCTTGTAAGGTGGTATAATTCTCTACAGTTTATAGTATAATATATATTTAAAAATAAAACGTCTTCTTACCTTTATTTGAAGCCTACATATAATAAGCATAAAAGTTTTCTAAATATCAACTGTTATGTACCTTAATAAAACTTATTTTATAAAAGAAAAGGAGCATTTTTATGGTAAAAAGAATTTTAGACTGCACTGCTAAAGATTTTATGAGTATGACTAAAGATGAAATTTTGGAATCCATAGCCTCTGCTGAAGGGAGGACAATTGTCTCAGAGTTGATCTGCGGTGCGCCACCCCTGTATCCAGGGGTATCAAATGCTGAAATTGCATGTGCCTTTGGTTCCGATATTCTTTTGCTGAATATGTTTGATGTAAATAATCCCTATTTTATTGGAATTGAACGAAGTAAAAATGTTATATCAGAAATCAAAAGGCTTACAGGGAGACTTGTTGGCATAAATCTTGAGCCTGTTGATGCTGAAGCTGAAACATTTGGTGAAATTAAAAAAATGCAAAGTGGAAGACTGGCAACTGCCGAAAATGCAGAAAAGGCATATAAAATGGGTGCAAATTTTATTGTACTAACAGGCAATCCCGGCACTGGAGTATCAAACAGAAAAATCACAAGCTCATTAAAAAGTATAAGAAGTACATTAAAAGATAACATTGTTTTAATTGCAGGTAAAATGCATGCTGCAGGTTCGTTAAAAGAGTGCGGCAAAAACATAATAACAAAGGATGATATTAAAAGTTTTGTGTCTTCCGGTGCTGACATAATACTTATCCCTGCTCCAGGTACTGTTCCCGGAATAACGCTTGAATATGTATGCAGCCTTGTGGACTATTGCCACAGCCTAAATGCACTCACAATGACATCAATTGGAACGTCTCAGGAAGGCTCAGATGTGGACACCATAAAACAAATAGCCCTCATGTGTAAAATGACTGGAACAGATATTCACCATATAGGCGACTCAGGCTATACTGGCATCGCAATTCCGGAAAACATCATGGAATACAGCATAGCTATACGCGGCAAAAGACACACCTACATTAGAATGGCAAGATCTTTAAGCAGATAACCTCTTTCATAAAATAATTATGAAAATTGTAAACCATTTGATCCTAATTTACAATATTTACATATAGCAAAACCTGCAACTCTGATACAAGGGTTGCAGGTACTTTAGCATTGCTTAATTATTCGTCGATTTGTATTTCAATCGATTTTCCTTTTTAAAACCTCGTCTGGTCGAGCTAAAATAATATCTATAAGTCCTCTAGTTCAAGTATTCCAGCCTTTTTATCAGTCGAATCAATTACCCATTCTTCAACGCATTTATGAATTTATCTTCAAAAGTTATACTTTCAACTAAGTATAGCAGAAGGGAAGCAATTACATCAAAATCCTGCGTTTCAACATCAATATCGAGATAAAAGATTGTCTCACCACCTGAAAACCAAAGTGTCCCTCTGCTCCTTCGTATTCATATGATAATTTACTTTGTTTTATCCGTATCCTTTTTTATGGCCTTGTAAACTTCCTGGTTAACAGATTCCTGATAGATGTCAGCGTAAGTTTTTGAATCTTTGATTAGATCGTCACAGAAAGCCGCTACGTCACTACCCGTCACTTCGAGTACACCTTTCCCCGAGGCAGCGCCCTCCTCAAAAAGATCGACAATTCCCGAGAGCAAACCTGTCCCTTCGGTTAGCTCAACAGGGCCAACTTTAAAAAGATATTTTTGAATCTCTTTATAAACAATCTGATAATCCTGCGGGAGCGCTTTGACACGCGCCATGTGCATTCGCCACTCTTTTTTGCCTTCGATAATATCTTGTATGCTCATAGTCTCCTCCTATCTACTTAATTTTTTAGCGACATTTTTATTGAGTTGCTCGCGCCACTTGTCGCGATAAGACTTTGCCCCATCGATGCCCATTAACGCTGAGCAAAAGCCTTTGATATCATCACCCAAAACTTCTTGAATGCTCTGACCGTCCGCCGCAGATTCTTCGAGCAGGCCAAGCACACCATCAAGAATTGGCATAAGGTTGCGGCCGGTGAAATCTGAGTGCGGCCAAAGATTGGCTTTAATTTGTTCCCATGCCGCTTGATAATCAGTTGGCAGCTTTTGGGCGCGCAATTCAAAAGCTTTCATTTCCTTTGTCATGTCACTACCAGTGATCTCTTCCACAAAATTCATTATTCCCCACCCCTTAACTCATTAATTTTTGATGATAAGAAGTCCCATTTCTCCCAGAACCTTCCCAGCTCCTCACGCCCCGCATCGTTGAGCTTGAAAAACTTTCGAGGTGGTCCCATATCGGATGGTTTTTTTTTCTGTGTCCACCAGTTTATTCCTCTCAAGTCGTACCAAGATGGTATATACTGTCCCGCCTACAACATCTGAAAATCCGAGGGAATTCAGCTGCCGCGTGATTTCATAGCCGTAGGTTTCTTTGCGGCTTATAATTTCAAGTACGCATCCCTCAAGCACACCTTTGAGCATTTCTGTAATATTTTCCACAGTAATCCCCCCTTACTATTCTGTAACACTTGTACTTATTAATACTTACTACTACTATATAGTAACACGTAGTAGTAAGCTTGTAAAGAGGTATAATATAAATAACAAAAGTCTATGAAAATGCCAGAAATAAGCCATCCTCATAAGCTTTTAATTTTACTTTTTAACCAGCAGTGTTATCGTCTCAATGTGGCACGAGAGGACAAAACAAACGTCTTTCGAGCTGTCGGTCATCACGAACATATCCACTGCATTTTTGTACTATCGGTAGGCGAGAACATATCAATATCCTTGGTCATCAATAAGCCAGGAATATTCTTTACCATCTCGAACAAAAATCATACTCCAATTAGTATAACCCCCTCACTAAATGAACCCGATTAATACTTAGAACTCAATTGTTACCATCCCACCGCCCTTGGCAGAATTTGCTATGCTAAGGGAGCCGCCATGCTGCCTTACAATTGAATCGGCAATAAATAATCCCATGCCATAATGTGACTTCGAGCTGCGGCTGGAATCACCCTGGTAAAACTGCATCGCCGCATTTTCCAAATCTTCCGCAGAAAATCCCTTTCCGCTGTCCATAACGGTAAATCGAAATTTATGCTTTTCTGCTGATACAAAAAACTGAATCAATCCACCATCTTGGGAATAATCCACCGCATTGGATACAATATTCATAATTGCTCTTTGCATCAAGGAGCTGTCCAGGTTGATAATTTCCGGCAAATTCTTTTCTTCAAGCCCAATTTTTAAGTGTTTTATTGAAACAAGCGCATGGATTTGGCTGTATAGTTCATCTAAAAAAGCTCTAGTATTTACGTTTTCCCGCCGAAGTAAATAGCCGGCCTCCGCTTTGGATAGCTCAATCAGCATCTGAACATACTGTTCCATTTGATTGGCATTTTTCAAAATATAATGGGTAAACTCCCTCTGTTCCTCTGTTTGATTGGTATCGTTCAACATTTCCGCGTTGCCACGGATAACGGTAAGGGGTGTTTTTATATCATGTGCCAAGGCGGAAATCTGCGTTTTCCGCGTTTGCTCAATCTTCCATTGTGTTTCCAGTGACCGTTTCAACTCGGTTTTCATGCTTTCTAAGGACTGCAGAGCTGCGTCTATTTCTTGTATGCCGCTATACTGAACTTCAAATTCAAGATCTTTATTTTGAATTTTCTCCGTAGCAGTTTGCAGGGGAATCAGTTTACGGCTGATTTTTCTGCCATAAAGCCGAGAAAGCAGTATAATTTCTGCAAGGATAGCAGCAAGAATTGTCCAGAAAAGAACGATTTCCGGTGCGGGCAGATGTTTCCGCAAGAATTCGGCAGAAAACTGGGACAAGGCTGAGTATTCAACAATACAAATCTCATTTCGCCGTTCAATCGGGAAATAACACTTCGCATTTATGCCTGTCATAAGCGATATACCTGAAGTTCTTCTTCCACTTTGAATTACGCTCCATGCAGCGTTAGCTTCAGGCTTGGTCATACCCCCTGACAAAAATTCCCCACTTTTGCTTACAACGGCGTATTTGCAGGTTTCAGGAATCAAATCCGCACTTACGGTTTTTGCAGATGCAATCTCAGTTTTTTTACTTTCAATATTCGCTTCCACATCTCTAACAGAAATAATGGAACCTGTTTTCCATGAAATGAAAAACAATCCTACACCAATCAATACAATTAGCAGGAAGCCCACAAGAAGAGTCAGTAAATACTGAACAAAAAATGTTCTAAGTTTGATATTTTTATTCTTTAGTCCCATTTGTATCCGATCCCCCATACAGTTGAAATCGGAGCCAGCTTATACACGGCCAGCTTTGCCCGGATATTCTTTATATGAACAGCAATTGTGAAACTGTCGCCCTCAGCATCGTAACCGTATACGGCATCGTAAATTTGCTCTTTAGTAAAAACCTGACCGCGGTTTTTCGCGAGGAATTCACAGATGCCATACTCAATTTTTGTAAAAGGTACTCTCTGTTCATTGACTGATACTTCTTTTGCTGCAAGATTAAATTCCAAGCCTGATACAGCTAATACATTCCGCTTTTCACGAGTTTCCCTGCGCAAATGGGCATTTACCCTCGCCCGTAATTCTCCGATGCCAAATGGCTTTTTTATGTAATCATCGGCACCTATACCAAGGCCGTACATCACATCAGCTTCCAGCGTTTTAGCAGTTAGAAACAGAATCGGACAATCTACGAGGTTTCGCACTCTTTGGCAATAGGTAAAGCCATCAATATCCGGCATCATAACATCAAGCAGTAGTAAATTAAACTGGTTCAGGCTGCTTAGCTCCACCTTTTCAGGTGATTCAGCAGTCGTTACAAGATGGCCGTCCCTTTGTAATGCGTTTTTTACGAGAGCCAAAATATCCGGCTCATCATCAATGACAAGTATTTTTGACATAAGCGTTCACTCCTTTCCTTACATTATTATTTTCCCTTTTCTATACATTTGTATTTTATCATTTACACCTTCTAAGTTCATATTCCAATAAATGTATTAATATTATAAATCAACTATCTGTTAAGTGGCAAATCCAATGTTTTTAATTTTAAACTGGACAATCCATAATTATTCGTAAAATTTTCTGCCTTCCCAGTTTTTGAACCAGAAAAGGCTTAGGATAAATGCAGCTGCCGTTGCGCAAGCTGCGACGATTAAACATTTGTGTATTTCTTCATATCCAATGGCCATTGATGGGTTGAGCCATGTGAAAACAAGATTGTCACACAGGCGCGCACTCCAGGCACAGGGAATGTAATACCATTTTCCATCTCCAAGTCCCGTCAAGGCTAAGGCGGAAATCAGGCTTTCGATGATTCCAAGACCTATAGAGGCTCCCCTGCCATATCTGAAACTGACAAACAGATGCAAAATATAAAGAAAAATGCTTCCGGCTATCAGCAAGCCCCCTGCCTTGATATACATCATGCCTGGTATTGTCTGAAAGCCAATCGCAAATACCCCTATAGCAATTATAATTGATAAAGTCCCAAGCAAAAGCAGGACAACTAGCTTGCTTGCGTATGCTGCTGCGCGTGATTTTGTACTGCACAGCATGGTCTGAAAACTTCCGGCCTGTCCTTCCTGCTCTGCCGCTTTGCCTGTGATAAGGCCAATCATTAACGGAAATGCAACACCGATCACCTCAAGATACCCGCTGATTTTCGCCTCTGCCTTCCAGGAGGACACGGAATAATAGGCGATAAACAGGATGGCTGTAGTCAAAGGAATCAATGCATGTATCCACAGCATGGATGTATGCCTGAATTTGTGAAAGTCGGAACAAATACAGCGTATAAAAGCACTCATTTACTTTACCTCCTGTTTTTGAAACCAGTTTGCAGTCACAGCCAGCAGTAGGAGAAACATTAGAGCAGAAAGAGCAATACCAATCGGAAGAACTCCGGGGTTTAATAGAGCATCCCCCTGCAAAGCCAGAGTACCGTTTGGCAGGATACCGAGTACCGGACACATCAGCCGCGTAGCCCAGCTATATGGGCAAGCCCACCAAAAGTCTTCTGTTGCCGTGAAAATACCAAGCACAATCCCGATACCTACGTTTATAAGCACCGTCGCCATCAGACCAAATTTCTTTGAAAGAAACAGGCAAAACGGAATCTGCCAGAGCGAGACGACAATTAGAATCAGCGTTGCCGTTACCATTTGCGTAATGGATATGGTGGCTGCAGGGTTAATCAAAAACTTCCCTAAAATCATCCCTGCAAGATGCAGTATGCACGCTACAAAAACATACGCAGCAAGCAGGAAAACCTTGGAGATCCAGATTTTTTGAAGAGAAACCGGAAGTGCAAATATTGCCCGGTAATGCAGTTTCCTTTCTTCTATCTGGTTAACCAGCGCTGTGGCAAGGGTGATAAAACCCGGCAGGATGATGGTATACCACCAGTTATAGCCGTCTTGCACAAGGTATATACCTGAAATGCCTGCAAGCAGCACCATGAGCAGCGGTGCAATTAAAACCAGCTTCTTTGCAAAAGTTCTGCGGCATTTCAGATTTTCCGCTTTAATATAATCCATCATATTAATCACCCGCCTTTTTGCTGTTTGCAACTACCTGCATAAACAGCGATTCCAGATCTTCTCCGGGATTTATTTTAGCCTCGTAGCCCAATATCCCATTGCTGATAATGCCGATATGATCAGCAATAAGTTCCACTTCAGAAAGAATGTGACTTGACAGAATCACCGTAATTCCCTTTTCAGGAAAAGACCTAATAAGCCCTCTTAAATCCTGAATGCCAATTGGATCTAAACCGTTGGTCGGTTCATCCAGGATAAGCAGCTTTGGATGATTCAGTAATGCGATTGCAATGCCAAGACGCTGCTTCATTCCCATAGAAAACTGCCCAGCACATTTTTTCCCGGTATTCGTCAAATCAACAATTTTCAGGACCTCGTCGATTCGGCCATCTGGTAACCCCAAAAGAAGCGTGCGTACCTTCAGATTTTCCCTTGCGGTCAGATTCTCATAAAGTGGAGGAGCTTCAATCAAAGCACCTATATCTGTAAGATCATTCCGGCTCCATGGGTGCCCTTCAAATATTATTTTCCCCGAAGTCGGATGGAGCATCCCAGTAATCATCTTTAAGGTGGTCGATTTTCCTGCTCCATTTGGCCCCAGTAAACCGTAAACGGAATTTTCCATTATAGACAGTGATATGTTGCTTACTGCACGTTGTTTTTTAAAGTCTTTACATAAGTCTTTTGTTTGCAAAATATACGAATTCATAAACATCTTCCTTTCTCTTGTCTGATACTTACTATAAAGAAGAAGTTTAAAGAATCTTTAAAGAAAACCAAATTATTTTCATTTAAAATAAATAAAACAGTTTACAGCCATGCAGTCTTTTTACAAGCAATCATTTCAGCGCTGTTACAGCTACTTTTGTCAAATACATTCAATACAACCCCAATTTGACAGCAATCTTATCTTCTCGCCGCCGAAAAAGTAATCCTGTCTTGTCAACCCTTTAGCTTTTTCATTGGATGAGTTCCAACAAAACAAAAATCCGTGATCTGCAACCCAACTTAAAACCAGATCACAAATCACGGAAGCCCCTTTATTTACTTGATTTTCTACGTTCTTATTTTTTTACCCTTGACATCAATGCTAAGCACTTAACATGTGCTGTAAAAGGATGTTTTTACTTGCAAGCAGAAATTATACGAACTATAATTTTATATTGTTTGCAAGTAAAATAAAAATACAGCTATAGGGGGGATAACTATGCAGACTGAAGGTCACACGGTAAAGAATATCATTAATCGATATCAAAGTTTTCGCTATGTTTTAATACTGGAAGGAATTGCTGTTGGTGCAATTTCAGGCGCTTTTGTTGTGCTTTTCCGATATCTCCTGACTTATGCGGAGAAATTGCTTAATATAGTTTTAATCTATGGAAAAGATCACATATGGGTGATACCATTATGGTTTGTTTTTTTGACAGTTGCAGCTTTTGTTGTTGCAATGCTGATGAAATGGGAACCCTTTATATCCGGAAGTGGGATTCCCCAGGTAGAAGGTGAGATGATGGGAAAATTAGACCCATGTTGGTGGAGAGTTCTGATTGCAAAGATGGGTGGAGGTCTTCTTACCATTGGGTGCGGTCTCTCACTGGGAAGAGAGGGTCCAAGTATTCAACTGGGTGCAATGGCTGCAAAGGGCTTGTCGCGCCTGACCAAAAGAGTCAAGACAGAGGAGAAGCTTCTAATTACATGTGGGGCCAGTGCCGGACTTTCTGCTGCATTTAATGCTCCCCTTGCCGGTGTTTTATTCTCTTTGGAAGAGGTTCATAAACATTTTTCACCGGAACTGCTTTTATCTACCATGGCTTCTTCCATTACAGCTGATTTCGTTTCCAAAAATGTATTTGGCCTTCAGCCGGCTTTTGATTTTCAAATCAAAACCATGATGCCTTTATCTACTTATGGCCACGTAATTCTTTTTGGGGTAATCTTGGGAGTTATGGGAGTCCTTTATAACAACTGCCTTTCCATGACTCAGGATTTGTATATGAAAATACCATATCAGGCAGTCCGGGTTCTGATTCCATTTTTGCTGGCTGGAATCTTGGGTTTTACCTACCCATATGTATTGGGCGGAGGTCATTCTCTGGCGGAAGCACTGGCCAGTAGCCAGATGGCACTTGGGGCATTGATTATACTTCTGATTGCTAAATTCGGTTTTTCCATGTTAAGCTTTGGCTGCGGTGCCCCGGGTGGAATTTTTCTTCCTCTTCTGGTAATCGGAGCAGTGATTGGAAGTATTTATTACTATGCAGCTGGATTGGTAACCGATTCCCTAAACGGACTTCTGAACAATTTTATCATCCTAGGAATGGCAGGTTGTTTTTCTGCCATTGTCCGTGCTCCCATCACCGGGATAATTCTGATCAGTGAGATGACTGGTAGTTTCTCTCATTTGCTGACACTGTCCATAGTTTCCCTAGTGGCCTATATCATTCCCGATATGCTTCATACAGCTCCCGTCTATGACCAGCTTCTTCATCGTTTACTGGCAAAGCTGAAACCGGAAACTAATTCCTCTCTTAGCCGAGAAAAGGTACTCGTAGAAGGGATGATATTTCACGGAAGTACTGCTGAGGGACAGAAGGTCTCTGAAATCAACTGGCCCCAAAACTGTCTGCTGGTATCGCTTATGAGGGGCGAAGCGGAGTTTATTCCGCGAGGAGATACAACATTATCGGCCGGAGATAAGATCATAATCCTGTGTGATGAATCCGCCCAGGAGAAACTCCACAAAGTACTGCAGGAAATGTGTGAAACAGTAAAAATATAAAAATCAGAGTCATTCCTATTGCCCATTTCCCTAAGTAGCTTTCTGAAAATATTTTTATATTATTTCGCCTTCCTCTATCATTTCTATAAAATAAATAATCTTGTCTCAATCCCTATTTCCTTAGAAACCATATAAAAGTGTTTTTTTATAAGTACCTTTTTGAGCATTCCCTAACATGTATTTATTATTCTCCTACTGAATAATAAAACAGCAAAATGGAAAAGATAAACTTATTCGTGTAAATATGTATTAGGTGAATACTTAAGAAATGAGTAATAATATTTGTGCAATATAGCTGGAATTGGAGTAAGTGTGCCAAGAAAAGAAGCTTTTGAAAAAATTCTTCCAATGAAAAGCCAATTATGATATATTAAAAAATAAAATATTAGCAAGAAATTGTATTGGAGGTTACTATGTATAAAATTCTCATTGTTGAAGATGATATGGTAATTGCAGAATCAGTGAAAAATAGTTTATGCCAGTGGAATTATGAAACTGAATATATAACAGACTTCAAAGATGTTACAGCACAATTTGTTAAGTTTGATCCCCATCTTGTGCTTTTAGATATATCTTTACCATTTTTCAATGGTTATCATTGGTGCAGCGAAATTCGAAAAATATCAAGTGTACCTATAATTTTTATTTCCTCTATGTCTGATAATATGAATGCTATTATGGCAGTAAATATGGGTGGGGATGACTTTATTGCAAAGCCCTTCGATTTAAATATTCTTGTGGCAAAGGTTCAGGCCCTTCTGAGAAGGACATATTCTTTTGGAGGGAAAATGGATATAATAGAGCATAAGGGTATAGTTTTAAACCTTAAGAGTGCAATGCTGGAATATGAAAATAAAAAAATTGAGCTTTCCAAAAATGAATTTAAGATTCTTCAAATTTTATTTGAGAACATTGGCAAAGCTATCTCGCGAGAGGATATTATGACTAGACTTTGGGAAAGTGACAGCTACATAGATGATAATACTTTAACTGTTAATGTTACCCGTCTGAGAAAAAAGCTTGCAGATGAAGGCATTTATGATTTGGTTAAAACAAAAAAAGGCATGGGGTATATGGTGGAATAATATGAAAGAAAAATCTTTTTTACAGATTGTATTATGGTATATTAAAGATCACAAGAAAACCATAATAATGGATGGTGTTTTTCTTTCTATATTTTTTATGGTTTTTTCTTTATATTCTCTGCCACTTGAATCAATAGTATATGCATTTTTATTATCAGCTTGTGTTGGAACTGTGCTAATATCTTATGATTTTATTAATTATTATAAAAAGCATAAGGAGCTATGCCTTTTTGGAAAGCAGATCAGCGCTGGCATAGATAAAATGCAATCAGCCGACAGTTTAATTGAGGCTGACTACCAGATTATTTTGAAGGCACTTTATGAGCAAAGTACTGAACTGATTTCAAAGATAGATATTAAGCACACAGAAATGGTAGATTATTATACACTCTGGGCACATCAAATCAAAACTCCAATTGCTGCAATGAGATTACTGCTGCAAACCAATCATAGTGAGCACAATAAGGAATTATTAACACAAACATTTAAAATAGAGGAATATGTTGAAATGGCGCTGGGATATTTAAAAATAGATGGTGCATCATCAGATTTACTTTTCCAAAATTACAGCTTATTAGATATAGTAAGGCAGAGTGTTAGAAAATATGCTTACATATTTATTAAAAAAAATATAGTGCTTGATTTAAAAGAAATGGATTGTACAGTATTAACAGATGAAAAATGGATGGTATTTGTCATTGAACAGATACTATCTAATGCTCTAAAGTATACAAGCAGTGGTAAAATATCAATATATATGGAGGATACTGAGGAAAAGGTATTGGTAATTAAGGATACAGGAATAGGCATTGCCAAAGAGGATTTACCAAGAGTATTCGAAAAAGGTTTTACAGGATATAACGGAAGAATGGATAAAAAGGCAACTGGAATTGGGCTTTATCTTTGTAAAAAGATATTAGATAAACTTTCTCATAAAATAACCATTGAGTCCAGTATTAACGTTGGTACAACAGTAAAAATCCACTTTCCTTCTATAAAAACTATAATTGAATAAACCTTACATAAATGTAAGGTTAAAAGAAGAAATGTAAGACAAAGTTATGGCTGGGCATTTCTTTTTTTATTACAATTAGAATATAGTAAAGCTGATGAGGAGATAAGCGGGTACCCAGGAGACTTATCGGCTGCAGCAATATAAAGAATATCAGGAGGAAAGAACATGAAATTATTAGAAGTAAATAATCTAAAAAAAATATATACTACAAGATTTGGTGGAAATCAAGTTCAAGCACTAAGTAATGTAACATTTTCAGTAGAAAAGGGTGAATATGTTGCAGTTATGGGAGAATCCGGCTCAGGGAAAACTACACTGCTTAATATTCTGGCATCCCTTGATAAGCCTACCAGCGGTGAAGTTTTACTTCAGGGTAAGAATATTGTAGCAATGAAAGAAAGCGAAATAGTTGCATTTCGAAGGGATAACTTAGGGTTTGTATTCCAGGATTTTAACCTTCTTGATACATTCTCTTTAAAAGATAATATATTTTTACCCCTTGTTTTATCCAGAAAACCCTATGAGGAAATGGAAAAAAGATTAATGCCCATAGCTCTAAAGTTAGGTATAAAAGATATATTAGAGAAGTTTCCATATGAAGTATCTGGCGGGCAAAAGCAAAGGGCAGCAGTTGCCAGAGCTTTGATTACAGCTCCGCAGCTTATTCTGGCAGATGAGCCAACAGGAGCACTTGATTCAAAAGCTACAGACCAGCTATTAAAGTTATTCTCTGAAATTAATAGTGATGGACAAACCATCGTTATGGTTACCCATAGTACTAAAGCAGCCAGCCATGCTGGAAGAGTGCTTTTTATTAAGGATGGAGAAGTATTTCATCAGCTTTATAAAGGCTCAATGTCTAATGAAGAGATGTTCGAAAAAATCTCTAATACTCTTACAGTTATTACCACTGGGGGTGGAATAAATGAGTAAGCTATTTTACCCAAGATTAGCTGCAATGAATATAAAAAACAACAGCAAGACATATTTTCCATATATCATTACCTGTATATGTACCATAGCAATGTTTTATATAATGCATGCTCTTTCAATAAACAAGGGGTTGGATGGTATGAGCGGATCTGAAGCCCTAAAAAGTATACTTTCTTTGGGAACAACAGTAATTGCAATTTTTTCGGCTATATTTCTTTTCTATACAAACAGTTTTTTGATAAAAAGGCGTAAAAAAGAAATTGGACTGTATAATGTGCTGGGCCTTGAGAAAAAGCATATTGCTAAGGTGTTGCTTTTTGAATGCATTTTCACTTCAGTTATAAGCCTGTCAGCTGGACTTATTGCTGGAATTATCCTTAATAAACTTATGTTTCTTCTGCTTTTAAAAATTCTTAATTTTAAAGTGGCCTTTGGCTTTTATGTTTCAATGCCATCTGTAATAAAAACTTTAATTCTTTTTACAGGTATTTTTTTCTTAACTCTGCTGTCAGATTTATTTCAAATTACAATGTCAAATCCTATAGAACTTTTAAAAGGTACACAGAATGGAGAAAAAGAGCCAAAAACCAAATGGATCATTACACTCATTGGAGTTATAGCCCTAGGTACTGGATATGGAATAGCTATAAATGTTGAAGCACCGCTTTCTGCTTTAAGGTTGTTTTTTGGTGCAGTTATTCTAGTTATGATAGGCACCTATGCCCTTTTCACATCAGGAAGTATTGTAGTATTAAAGGCTCTAAGAAAAAATAAAAGATTTTACTATAAAACAGAAAATTTCATTTCAGTTTCCGGTATGATGTATAGAATGAAGCAGAATGCAGTGGGACTTGCAAATATTTGCATCTTAAGTACTGCAGTGCTCGTGCTGGTATCCACTACTGTTGCTTTATATGTAGGAATGGAAGATGTTATAAAAACCAGATTCCCAAGAAATATAATAATGAGCGCACCAAAAATTATAGAAAATCAAGCTCAAAGGTTAGATGGAATTTTAGAAGCTGAATCAAAAAACAGCGGCATAGATATAAAGAATAAGATCAGCTATTGGAATAATAGCTTTCCTGTTACTAAAAAAGATGGTAAGTTTTCAATAACCAGTAATATGGATATGAGTTCAAATGTTAATATGATTACCCTAATTCCTATTTCTGATTATAACAGATTAGAAGGAAAAAACATTACCCTTGAAGGTGATGAAGTACTCTTATACTCTAAGGCTAAGAATTTAGATAAAAATAGTATTACCATTGATAACAAAACTTTTAGAATTAAACAAGTATTAGATAAACCCGTGGCAGGAATGGAAAATCAGATGGATGATATAGTGGATAATTATATACTCTTCACAAATGATATAAATGCCGTGGGGAAAAATGGACTTAAAGAATATTTAATTGGAGTTGATGTTCAAGGAAGTGACAAGGATATATTATCATTAGCTAATAAGCTAAGTGATAAATTTAAGGAAAACAGCATTAATGTGAACATTGATAGCTCCGCAGGAAGTAAACAGGACTTATTTATGCTGTATGGCGGATTGTTCTTTATAGGAATCTTTTTAGGAGCATTATTTTTAATGGCAACAGTGCTTATAATCTACTACAAACAAATATCTGAAGGATACGATGATAAAGAACGCTTTGAGATTATGCAGAAAGTAGGAATGAGCAGAGGAGAAATAAAGAAAACTATCAGAAGTCAGGTACTAATGGTATTTTTCCTGCCTTTGGCTACTGCAATAATCCATATTGCTTTTGCATTCCCAATGATTACAAAGCTTCTTGCTGTACTTAATTTGAAAAATGTATCTTTATTTATGCAGTCTACTGTAATGACAATACTTGTTTTTGCGGTAATTTATGCAATTGTATTTTCCATGACTGAAAGAGCGTATTATAAAATTGTTGAATAATTATATAGAAAGTAGTAAAGAGCAATGCTGTAGATTTCAGCATTGCTCTTTATGTTTTTAGGGTCATTAAAATCAAGGTGCATATTGACAGACTTATAATATTATATCTTTAACAGATTTCTTTGACACCTCCTACAAATACCCCATCGCTGTAGATTATATAATTACTTACTTCCTCATAGCCTTCCGAAGTATTTTTGGAATAGCCGAAAACGTCCCACATAAAACGTCGTACATTCCACAAGTGGTCGTTATTGACGTAATCCTCGCAGTGTATTTAAGGAATTCGTTATGTATTTACTATTCTCCTACTGAATAATAAAGCAGCAAAATGGAAAAGATAAACTTATTCGTGTAAATATGTATTAGGTGAATACTTGAGAAAGGGGTAATAATATTTGTGCAATACAGCTGGAATTGGAGTAAGTGTGCCAAGGAAAGAAGCTTTTGACAAGGTTACCGGGACAGCAAGATATACTGATGACGAAATAATTCCTGGTATGTTACATGCCAAGATACTTGCAAGTCCCTATGCACATGCAAGGATTAATTCAATTGATGTAACTGAAGCTATGAAGTCACCAGGTGTTAAAGCAGTAATAACCGGAGATTATTTACCTGTGCTATGCGGAACGGTATTAGAAGACAGACCGCCAATAGCCAAAGACAAAGTACGTTACTATGGTGAACCTGTTGCAGTAGTTGTTGCAAATACCGAACAGGAGGCAATGGAATCATTAAAACTTATAAAGGTAGAATATGATCCACTCCCTGTGGTTAACACAATAGATGATGCTATAAAACCAAATGCTGTTATTATACATGAAAATCTGGGGCAATATAAACATGCAGTTCAGGATGTTTATCCTGAAGTAAACACTAATATTTCAGACCGTGTGAAAATAAGAAAAGGTGATGTAATAAAGGCATGGAAAGAAAGCGAAGTTATATTATGTTCAGAGTTTTCTCTTCCGCAGTCGGATCATATTGCCATGGAAACTCGAAATGCCAGAGCACAAATCCTGCCTGATGGAAGGGTAATAATATATACTTCCACGCAAGCTCCTTATTCTGTGAAAAAGCTTTTAAGCAAGTATTATAACATACCGGAAGGGAACATAATTGTCAAAGTACCATTTGTGGGCGGGGGATTTGGAGGCAAGGCACCCATGCAGCTGGAGGCCATTGCATACCTTGCTTCAAAAGCCGTTAATGGTAAATTGGTGAGAATAGCAAATTCAAGAGAGGATGATATTAGAACTTCACCCTGTAAAATAGGGCTGAAGGCAAATTTAAAAATAGGTGCAACAAAGGAGGGAATTATAAAAGTTCTTGAAGCCAAATATATGGTTGATAGCGGAGCATATACAGATATTGGTCCACGTATAGCTAAGTCTATTGCAGTAGATTGTTCCGGACCATACAATATTGAAAATATATGGTGTGATTCAGTAAGCGTCTATACTAACCACACCTATGTTACATCCTACCGTGGATTTGGTCACGCTGAATGTACATTCTGTATGGAAAGAATGATTGACAAGTTAGCTGTAAAATTAGGTATTGATGCCCTGGAATTAAGGGTTAGAAATGCTATAAGGCCCGGTGAGTATACTCCAACCCAGGTAAAAACGACTATAAGTAATATAGGCAGTTTGCCAGACTGCCTAACAAAATTAGAGGAATTATCAAAATGGGATGAGTGGCAGGTAATGAAAACAAAAGAAGGAATGATTAAGGCAAAAGGAATAGGATGCCTTTGGAAAACATCTGATTCGCCTGTTGATGCTGTTTCTGGAGTTTTTTTTTCCTGTAATTCAGATGGAAGTATAAATATTAATTCTGGCGCAGTTGAAATCGGGCCCGGGACAAAGACTACTTTGGCTCAGATACTTGCGGAAAAATTAAAAATGGATGTAAGCAGGGTTCATGTCATGATGGGCGTAAATACTCAGGTTTCACCTGAACACTGGAAAACTGTTGCAAGCATGACAACTTTTATGGCAGGAAGAGCGGTTATCAGAGCTGCTGATGATCTTATAAAACAGCTTAAAAGTGCAGCTGCTGATATGATGAAAAGTCCCCCGGAAGATTTGGAGATTGCAGAAGAAAAAGTGTATTTAAAGCAGGATCCGGAAATATATGTTTCATTTAAGGATTTAGTCAAAGGTCATAAAGAGCCTAATGGTCTGGCTATTGAGGGACAAATACTTGGCCGTGGAAGTTTTATAATGAGCCATATTACTAATATTGATAAAGCTACAGGAAAAGGGAAACCAGGTCCGGCATGGACTGTAGGTGCTCAGGCTGTGGAAATTGAATATGACCCTGAAAATTATACATACAGACTTTTAAAGGCAATTACTGTTATAGATGCAGGTAAAGTTATTAACCCAAAAACTTCAAGAGGCTTAGTAATGGGAGGAATTAATATGGGTTTTGGAATGGCTACCAGGGAAGCATTTGAATATGACAATGATGCCAGGTTACAAACCACTTCACTGCGCACCTATAAGCCAATGAGGTTTGGTGAAAATCCCGAATACTTAATTGATTTTATTGAAACACCTCAGATAGATGCACCATTTGGAGCACGTGGATTTGCAGAACATGGGATAATAGCAATTCCCGCTGCATTTGCAAATGCTATATCACGTGCAGCTGATTATGAATTTGATACACTGCCTATTACACCTGAAGTTATTTGGAAGGGTAAAACTGGAGGGAATTATGATACCGTTTGATTTTGAATATTACAAACCTGAAACTGTTGAAGAAGCAGTTCAAATTTATTTTGACTTAAATAGTAAAGGTAAAAAGCCTTTGTATTATGGTGGCGGAACTGAGATTATAAGTATGGCAAGAGCATTCAATATATATACTGGGGCTGTAATTGATATAAAGGGAATTCCTGAATGTAATGTTCAGGAATTAAATGACAATAAACTTATTATTGGTTCAGCTGTTACTCTTACACAAATTGCTGAGGCAAATTTATTTCCTGTACTTTCATTGACAGTGCAGAGAATAGCCGATCATACTATACAGGATAAAATTACGCTAGGTGGAAATATTGCCGGAACAATTATATACCGTGAATCTGTACTGCCCCTTTTAATATCTGGCAGTGAAGTGACTATAGCAGACTTAAATGGTTTAAAGCAGGTTCCTCTAATGGATATATTAGAAAAAAGAATAAAACTAAGTAGTGGAGATTTTATAGTAAATGCAGCAATAGACAGCCATTTTCTCTCTCTTCCATATGTACATTCAAAAAGAACTAAAAGTGACAAAATTGACTACCCTCTTATTACTCTTGCTGCACTTAAAGATAATAATAGGATAAACATAGCTTTTAGCGGAGTTTGCAGCTATCCATTCAGGTCTTTATTAATTGAAGACTATTTAAATGATACTAATCTTCCAAATAATATCAGGGTTAACAATGTAATAAATAACATACCAGACTTAGTGTTAAGTGATTTAACTGGATCAGCTGAGTATAGAAAATTTGTGCTGCAAAAAATGCTTATGGAAGTTTTATCAAAATTGGAGGGAATATAAATGCTAAAGATTCTTGGCAAATCAATAATTACATTAAATGTTAATGGCGAGGATAGAGAGATTGCGGCAAAGCCCTCGGATATTCTATTATATACTCTTCGAAATGATCTTGGAATTACAGGTGCAAAACCAGGTTGTGAAAATGGCGACTGCGGCTCATGCACCATTCTTATAGATGGATGGCCGGTAAAGTCATGTTTAATGCTTACAGTTGAGGCTATAGGGAAAAGAATAACAACTGTAGAGGGATTGGAAAATGCGCCAATACAAAAGGCCTTTGTAGATAATTGGGGATTTCAATGCGGATACTGCACCTCAGGGTTTTTGATAGTTTGTCATGCGCTGGCTAATATACACCCCGATGCAAACGACCATGTAATAGAACAATGGCTTCAGTCCAACATCTGTAGGTGTACCGGTTATGAGGAAATAAGGAATGCAATCAAAGTAGTTTTAAAAGGTGAGTAAATATGCTTGAAAAGGATTGATATTATGGGTGTTGATGGCATAGTATTAGCAGCTGGACTATCTTCAAGATTTGGAAGATATAAATTGACTTTGGATATTCAAGGAAAAACAGTTATAGAAAGATGTATAGAACCTATGTATGATATTTGCTCCAGCATAATTGTTGTTGGAGGGCATAATTATGATTCTCTTTGTCATACATTAAAACCATATGGGAAAGTAAAGTTGATTTTTAATGAAAATTATGCTGAAGGTATGTTTAGTTCTATAAAAAAAGGAATACTTCAAGTACAGCAGGATAAGTTCATATTAACTCCTGGAGACTATCCCATAATAAAAAAAGAAACTTACCTGAAAGTGCTATCGACTGACAATGACATAGTAGTGCCAGTTTATAAGAACATCAATGGCCATCCTGTACTTATAAAAAGCTGCCTTATTGGTAAAATTCTATCAGGAGGATATTCCAGTATGAGAGAATTTATATATGAGCATGGCTTTTCTACTATATGCACAGAAGATGAGGGAATACTACTAGACATAGATATCCCTGAGGATTACGAGGGGCTTATGAAAAGATTAAGTTCTGTTAATGATCATATGATTTAAATGCTGTTAATAGATTATAATTTATGCGCTTAAAAAATCATACATTATGGTTTTTATCAATATAATATAAGGTATGAAATATTTGGATGGGGAAACAAAATGACTGGAAAAATAAAATCACATTATAATTCAAATGATTTTTTAATGAACATAAGCACTGCAATATTTTGGGGATCAATATGGGGAATCACGGAAGCTACTTTGGGGTATCTGCTGCACAAAATAGATTTTAAATTTGGCTGGTGCATATGGTTTCCTTTGGCTTTTTATTTTATGGATAAGATATACAGGCAAGTAAAAAAAGCTGAATATGTATTATATGGAGCACTTATCACTTCAGCAATAAAGTTAACAGATCTATTTATTGAAACAAGAGTAGATAAAGTAATCAATCCTTCGGTTTCCATAATATTGGAGGCAGTAGCAGTATTTGTCGTCTATAAATTAGTAGAAAAAAAGCACAAGAAAATAGAAATAGCAGCAGTTACAGCAATAAATTTCTTTTGGAGGGGACTATATATTGGTTATTTATTTCTAGCACCTAAATCATTTTTAGCAATTTCCCCCTTAAGAGGATTAAATCCATTTTTACGGTTTATGTTGGTGGAAAGCATAGCTAATATTGCTATTATCATGCTATATGTAGTATTTAAAGATAAATTTGAAAAGGAATCTACAAAAAAGAGTATGGAATTAATTAGGATAAAACCTATTGCATCATTTATGATATTTATTCTTGCAATAGCAGTGCAATTACTCGTATGATAAACATTATTACTGGAGGAGTCAATTCAGGAAAGACAACTGAACTTATTAAGATTTTTAATAGGCTTGGAAAAGGTGATGGATTTTATAATAGAAAGTTATATTTTAATGGACATTATGCAGGGCAAGAAATTGTTGTACTTTCCAGCGGAAAAAGTAAGCTGTGGGCCTGCCGTGAGGCTAAGCTTCAAAATTTCCAGCAGTCTTTTTGCTATGGGACATATAGTTTTTCAAAAGAAGGGGCAGAGTATGCCGAAAATACAATAAATTCTATTTTAAAATCTGGAATAGAGCCCATTTATATAGATGAAATCGGACCTTTAGAGCTTCAGGAAAAAGGGTTTCATAAGTTGTTTAAATGCTGCTTAGAAGCCAATAAAGAAATCTATGTAGTAATTAGGGAAAGCTGTGTTGAATCTATAATAAAAAAATATAATATTACAAATTATAAAATAATTAATGTGCATAATAAGTAAACAAATAAAGCAGTCAAACCCCAGATAACAAAATCCAGCAAACCCGTTAAAATCGAGGCTTAGGATCTTGATATCAATGCTACGCACTCCATATCTACTGACAACAAATTGATAAATTGCCACCCAAGATAATAAAGGCTCACCCGTTTGATTATAATGAGTGAGTCTTTTTTTATTTGTTATTTTAAACCAGCTTGTGCTTTCGTTGACATTTTGCCTCCTAAAAAGATGCAGTCCATGTTGGAACCATTGTTATTAATCCACGAATATGTTATAGACTCAGCATCCATTATATTAGCTTGTGATGTGACTTGTCCTTCTCCTAATATACCCTTAACTTGGTCATATGTCATGCCTTCCTTAACTTGGTTATACTTATCAAGGCTAACCTTAGCATTATTAGGAGCTAACCCTGATTGAGCTTTGTCGGTTACGGCATTGTTTTGTATTGTGACTTCCATATTGCTAATTCCTGGCCCATTCCATGAATACATCACTGTTTTTATTCCTGAATCATCAGAAGAACTTTCCTCAGTGCCTTTACCTAATATAGATTCAACATCAGCTAAACTTGCGCCCATTTTGATTTTTAGGAAATTTTCATAAGTTACCTTTGTATCTTCTTCTTTTTTAGGTGTTTCAGTAGTTGTAGATGGCTTTTCAGAATTAGTATTAGCTGCTTCATCGCTATCTCCGTTGCTGCAGGCAGTGCAGGCAGCAATAGGTACTATAATAATTACAATTAACCAGAACCACAACTTTTTATAAAATGGCTTTTTCATATATGTCCCTCCTAAAAGTATTTTTTATTATCTGTATATATTCTACATATTTCGACTATTTCCTCCTTTACATTATTTTACCCATTGCGTGGGATAAGTTGGCAATAATATTAAAAGACTATATTAAGGCAAAAAATAAAGCCCTCAAGGATTTCTCCTGAAGGACCATTTTATTATTTTACCATGCTTTATATTGTCTGAAGTTTCTGCTTGTGCTGTTCCGGAAACATATCATAATTGTCCAAACTATTTAAGAGGTTTAAGAGCTTTTCTCCTTATTCTTTCATCAGCCAATCCAAAACATTTATCTGCTTTATACCATTATAAGAAGTAAGTGGTGTATAATCCATCGTAAGAAGATACTTAGGATTGTGGTCCTTTATGGCATCAAGAGGTGAAAGTTCTCGCTTTAGTGTCTGCTCTTCCATTACCGTCTGCGATACCTGATAATACTCTTTACCCTCAGCATTGATGGCAATAAAATCAACCTCAGTACTGCCAACCTTTCCCACATATACTTCGTAGCCTCGTCTTAAAAGTTCAAGATATACGATGTTCTCCAAAATATGTCCCATATCTGCCTGCCTTGTTCCTAATATGAAATAGCGAAGCCCGATGTCTGCCACATAATATTTGAAACCTGTTGCAAGATATTGTTTCCCCTTTATATCGTATCTCCCAACCTTATATATAATAAAGCTATCAGTAAGAGCAGAAAGATAACTTTCTACAGTAGGAACACTTATTTTTCTTCCGGACGATGTCATTGCATTCGCGATCTTAGTAGATGAACACATATTCCCGATATTATCAAACATAAATTCCACCACACTTTGCAGCATAGATGGGTCTGATATTTTTTTTCTTGTAACAATGTCTTTAATCAAAATCGTATTATAAATACCCTCAAGATAAGTTCTGATATCCTGCTTTCTTGTGAGTTCAAGGGTTCCCGGGAAAGAACTATTCTGCAAATAGTTCATATAAAGGGCTGCTATATTGGTATTATTCGGATATGCTGATACATATTCTTTAAATGAAAGTGGCAGCATCTTTATTTCAACATATCTGCCAGAAAGTAAAGTCGCTAATTCCCCAGAAAGCAGAAAAGCATTAGAGCCAGTGATATATAAATCTACATTTTTTTTTGCATAAAGCCAGTCAACTGCTTCCTGGAAATTCTTCACTTGCTGCACTTCATCAAGAAACACATAGTTCTTCTTGTTATTTATTAATTTGCTTTCTACATATTCATATAGCGCTTCTGATGTACGAATTCCACGATAATCTCCATCTTCTAGATTAACTGTTGTGATTTGTTCATCCTCTATCCCATTTTCTTTCAGATAAGTTTGAAACAATTCAAGCATAGTTGATTTACCACAGCGGCGGATTCCAGTTATTACTTTTATCAATTTTTTGTCTTTAAAACTTATCAAGTCTTCAAGATATTCTTTTCTTTCTATCATTACCCATACCTCCGCATAGATTTTGTAAATCTACAATAACATAAATTCGTCTATTCGTCAAATATGTAAAACTTATTTTACAAACTGTTAACATTCTTATTGCTCATAAAGTGTATTAAATATTATAACCACCTTGTTAGATTATATACAAAAGGCACCCTACTGATTTCAATAAATCAATAGGGTGCCTTTATTCATTATAAGTCTTTATATCATCCCATTCGTAAACCGAGCCAACTATATTTCCAATAATAGCACCAATCATTTTATCTTCTGCCCCCACGCTTCTTGAAGTCATCTTCAATACGTTCCTTCCAGTCTTCTGTTATAGGACGGCTGGCACGCATACAACTTACTGTCTCGCTGATTACTTCATAATTAAGTAAAGTGCCTTCACTATCTGCGTTATAATTTGTTGCTCTATCTTTACTGATTCCAAAACGCTCTGCAGTTGAAATAGCGTCAATGTTTGCACCAAGAAAGATGAACTCCCATCCATATTTGCTCTTTTGACGTTCTATCATCTGGCGAACTTTTTCGCAGCTGAACTCTCTGCTGGCATTTTCCATACCATCAGTTGTTATTACAAACATAACGTGTTCTGTTTGCTCATCATTAGCTGTATGTTTCTGCACATTTCCGATTTTATTTATGGTTCTCCCCACCGCATCTAATAGTGCAGTACTGCCTCTAACAAAATACTCTTTATCTGTTAGCTGCGGCCTGCAGGAAGTTCTTCTATGTACTTGTCATCAATATATTGTGTAATGGATGAAAACAGCTTCTCAGATAATTTAAATGCCGCCTTATCATACACAACCAGAAAGGCCATCATTTCATTATTTAACAGAAAATCTCCAATAACTGAAATTGCTATCTTTAATGCTTTATCCTTTGGATACCCAAAGGCACCCGAAGATATCAGCGGAAAGGCAATACTCTCCAGTTTATAGTCTTTTGCTAATGCAAGTGAATTCCTATAGCAATCTGTGAGCAAGTTTTCCTCGCCGGTTTTACCACCATGCCAAACTGGTCCAACTGTATGGATTACATACTTTGCCGGAAGCTTATATCCTTTTGTTATTTTAGCTTGGCCCACCTTGCAGCCCCCAAGGGTACGGCATTCATCAAGCAGTTCTGGTCCTGCCGCTCGATGAATTGCTCCATCAACCCCCCCTCCGCCAAGCAAAGATGAGTTTGCTGCATTCACAATTGCGTCCACATGGACTTTTGTTATATCATTACGAATTATTTCAAGTGGCACAAGCACACCTCCTCTAATTTTGTATCAATATAAACAAAACCATTATAGATTTTCCCATAATGGCCAACAGCTATCATTACTTTTAAAAACAAAGATATAACTATAAGTGCCAGCCCTTTTTGACGTTTAACAAGTTTTTACATTTTATAAATTTATTATACTATATATCAATCATTATTGCTTTATTTATTTTATTTCTTTGGTTAGCGGAAACAGATCCACAGTTTTATCGATGTGTGGAAGCATGTCAATAATCATGAACTCGTATTACATGGTTGCGGGTTCCAATAGGGTCAATGTCTTGTTATCTGCATCGAGCCTGCACTTCAGTCCATAGGGGATGATACCGATAGGCTCTGCATGACCGAAGTTAACATTAAACATAATAGGTATTTCAGGATGTCCGGCTTCTTTGCCAACAACCTTTTTGTAAACATCCTTATATGGCTCGTACTTGCTCCTCCTTGCAGGTTTACCTACTAAGATTCCTTTTATTACGTCAAATATTCCCTGTGCTTGTAAATTTCGAAGAATCCAAGTCAAATAATCACAGGACATATCTTCCTCACTGGTTTCCAAAAACATTATCTTGCCCTGCCACTCGTTAACTTTGGGCCAGATAGGAGTTCCGATAAGTTCAATAAATACATCAAGACATCCTCCGAGCAACTCTCCCTCGGCAATGCCGGAGCCTTGAACAATCTCGTAACCTATTTCTTCAGGGTGATATTGTCTGAGTGTATTGATGTTTTCTTCCTTCCACCAGATTTTCTCATCTTCATCATCATACCAATATGGTGCGGAAGGTATTTCAAGCATTGGTTTCGGATTAAAAAGTGTGTCTCTGATCATCTGCAAGGTATAATCATTGATTTTTACATACTCAGCAAAATTGGTCATGATGCTTGCGCCATAGTTAAGAAACCAATCCGGCTTTATACATCATCATATGATTCGATGTGGTATCCGAAAAACCTGTGAAAATCTTTGGATTATTCTTTATTACATCAAAATCTATATAAGGTAATAATCTGATTGAGTCATCGCCGCCAATCGCACTGAATATCGCCTTGATTTCTTTATCTCTAAATGCATCCATCAAATCAGACGCTCTTGCTTCAGGGTGCTCATCAAGATATTTGATACCTTTCAGTGCATTAGGCATCACAACAACCTGCAGACCGAAATCGTTCTTAAGTCGTTCCTTAGCAATAACTAATTTATGTATAGCCCAAGGTTCACCAAGGGTCCCTTTTGAAAGGCTGACAATTGCAACCTTATCACCACATTTTAAATGTTCCGGTTTAATCATGGCTGATTCCTCCTTGGATTTAATAATTTGAAATCAATACCGTTATAATATTTTGTATTATGGTTTTTCCGTAGAGCAGTTGTCAAGTTCACCTTCCTTAAAGCAATTCATTCTAACATCATTGTATGTTGCAATTTCAATAAAGTTATATTCAAATAAGACTGTCTTAATCTTTTTTTTCGTTCAGAACTTGTAACAAACTATAGATAAAAAAATTAGGCTATGTTTTAATATGGTGTTAAAATTGAATGCATAATTAAAAGAGATAAAATTTAACCTCTTTTAAAAAAATTAGTGGTATGCACCATATTGTTACTTATTAAAACATAAATACCAATTAATTCAAGTGCAATGCCAACTCCATAACCTAACCCTTGAATAAAATCTGGTAATTGCGCTGAAAAATTTTTTGGAAGTAATATTATTGCAATAATAAGCAAACCAACTTTCATAAATTTATTTCTCTTTTTCAAAAGAATCGTCTCCCTGCATAATTATACTTTATTCTATACTGATTATAACATCAATCTCAATATAATGTAAGTTTTATACAAATGCAATAACTTTTAAACTGTCCTGCTTAAAATTTCATTTTTTGTATATTTTAATAATAACATTTTTAATGTATAGTGTAGTCATTAAAGGAACACTTCCCCAATTTATTAAAAGAATCCAAGAAATTTAATAATTAACTTTTAGGAGGGGTAAAATGACTACAACAAAATTAAATCAAAAGAAATTTTCAACTCATACAATAGTTCTTATAGGTTTATTTGCAGCACTTTGCTATGTTTCTCTCTACATTCAAATTCCTATTCCATCACCTGTTGGAAAGCCATTTTTACATATGGGTAATATGTTTGTTTTATTAGCATCATTATTATTTAATGGGTTTATTGGTGGTATTTCCGGTTCAATAGGCATGGGACTATTTGACATTATGAATGGATATGCTGCAAGTTCTCCTAAAACCTTTATTTTAAAGTTTGGCATTGGCTTAGTAACTGGAAGTGTCGCATCAAAGAAGGATAAAGAAAATGCAAAGTCACCTGTAAAGTGGATTACTATTGCAGCAGTAATATTTATAGTAGTAGGTATTTCACTGCTTATTCTTTCAATAACAAAAGGTAATCAAATTGTTATACCAGGCATCAAAAAGAAGCTTGTTATTAGCCCAGTTTTATATATTTTCTCATTTATACTAGGCATTTCTTTAGGAGCTATAAGTATAACCTCCAAAAGGTTTTCAGTTAAAATTCAATATGCCATAATAGCTGCTGTTTGTGGTATAACATTTAACATAGTTGGAGAATTTGTTTTTGGAGTAATTACACTTTTGATTGCAGGAAGTGGGTTTTATCCAGCAGTTTTAACCTCAGCAGTAAGCCTTCCTGCCACATTAATAAACGGAACATTTTCAATCTTTGCTGCTGTAGCATTGTATATACCACTTTCAAAAATAGTATCAAAAGCCAATTTAAAATAATACACTCTTTCAATTTTTAAACAAAAAAAGTGATTAAGTTTTTATCCTTAATCGCCTTTTAGCTAGTATATACTTAAAGTCTGTTATTAATTTAAAATCTAGTTATTTTTACTCTTAAATAAAAATATCGCTAATCTCCTATACTAGCTATTAAAAATAAGCCGAATTTTATCCACACCACAAAAGGTGAGGCACCCTACGAAATTTCAGCGTATGGCACCTTGTATTTGTGAATGAGCTTAATTGAAATCAGTGTTTATATGAAAAAATAGGTCAATCGAGTAGGAGGTAGATAATTATTTTATCTGCCTCCTACTTGATTAGTTCAGATATTATTATAGCAGAGTCCTGTTTAAAATCCTATTAATCATTTATGTCAGTTCTATTTTGCAGGAAGAACAAGCTCTTGCCCTATATGAATCATACTTGGGTTTTTGATTATATCCTTGTTAAGTTTATAGATCTCTATATAGCGTGTCCCATTTCCAAGCTGCTTCTTTGCTATTTTCCACAGATTGTCACCCTTTACAACTGTATAGGTCATAATTGTAGAATCCTTGCCTTTGATCGTTTCGTCATCTTTACTACTCTCTGATGCTGCAGAGTTGGTAGATAAATTAGTCTTTAATGCCTGAATCTGCTCCTCTTTCATACCCCCGGATACAAGATAGCTCTTCGCAGCTGCTGCAAGGTCTACCTTATCCAAATCATTATTTCCAGCAATGACCTTAAGCATATCAAGTACATCCTTGGCAATCAATTCATACTTATCAGTGCCTTTTTCAACACCATAGTAATTGATAAAGCTTTGCATATAGTCAGCAACAATCTCATCCTTTGATCCACCCATTAATGCCTCAAGAAGTGCTGCATAAAAGCCTGTACGATCCTTGCCTTCCGTACAATGGAATAGATATGGACCTTTATTCTCTGACATGAATACAAGCCCTTTTGTTACGTTTGCTTTAAATTCATCACTTGAATAGGCAAGGTTCATATTAAGCGGCAGTACCTTTTTATTCTTATAAAGCTCTGCATAATATGGTGATGCAAAATTCTTTGTGGCAATATAGGTGTTTATATTTTCAGTTGAATCAGCAAGATTAACAACTGTATTTACCTTGGCTTTTTTAATAAGTTTGTCTGCATAGGAAGCACGTCCAAGTTCGTTATTTACCGGGCTTGAGCTTCTGTAAAGCACTCCCTTTTCAATATCACCCATTGCAATATTGCGGAAGTTGGCAAATACCTCATCTGATGAATAATCTGCACGATTATTTGTACGTGTTAATTTATAAACCTCATATTGAGTAAGATATTCCTTAGGTCCTGTAAGCATAATCGTTACCTTGTCACCAACATTCACATCAGCAATCTGATTGAGCTTTCCATAGTTTATAGCTACTGCTATATTTGTATGTCCCGGGTATGCTCGAACCAGTGGATCACCGCTTTTTACATAGTAACCATCTAGGTATGGTGCTTCAATTACAAAGCCATTGTCAAATATAACTGTTACCATATCACCTATCTTAAAGCCTAATTTATTGAAATCATCAATCAGAATATCTGTTGAAGTATGTCCATATTTTTCTATTGCTGTAACTGTACCTGTAACACTTGGTGTCTTATAGATTGAATCAGAAGAAAGCTTTGCCTTAAGAGCTGAAATCTCATCTGATGTCAAACCAATTTTTTTAAGATAGCTCTCCGCAGCTTTTGCAAGGTCAGCTCCTGAAATGTCAGCCCCCTTTTCATATCCTATAACAACTGTTGTCAAGGAATCTATGATATTGCTGTTTGCAATTAATTTATACTGCTCGCTGTCTTTTTCAACATTGTAATAGTTTTGATATGTAGTCATGTAATCGGTAACTACCTCATCAAGCTTTGCACCCATAAGCGATTCTAATACTGCGCTCACAAAGCCTGCACGGTCCTTACCCTCTGTACAGTGAATAAGATATGGTCCGTCATTTTTGCCTATAAAACGAAGCCCCTCGGCCAATTTCTTACTAAAGTCTTCTCCTGCAATATCAACACCCATTGACAGGGCTTTTACTTTGCCTGCATCATATAATGATTTATAATAAGCAGAATTAAAATCCTTTGATGCCATATCGCCTTTAATTTCTTGATCTGAATCAGCAAGATTAAGAACTGTTTTTATCCCGACAGCTTCAGCCAGTGCATTGGAATAAGTTGCTCTTCCTATTTCATTGTTTACAGGGCTGCTGCTTCTATATAAAACTCCTGGCTTAATGCCTGTGGTTGTAATACTTCGAAAATTGGCAAATATAGAATCAGTTGCATAATCAGAACGTACATTTGTACGTTTTAACTGACGAATCTGATATTCTGCAAGATAGCCTTCCTTTTTAGATAGTGAAAACGTTAGCTTATCCCCAACTTTTACATTATATTTTGTAGAAAAGTTGCCCATATTGACTGCAACAACAAGTAGATTTTTTGCCTTGTCATCACGCACTACATTGCTTCCTGTATCTACATCGCTGTATGATGTACAGAAAGGTATTTCAAGCACATTATCACCTGCGGTAACTTTGAGGATATCACCAAGTTTATAGCCGGCATCATAAAGAGCCTTAGGTTGAATATCCATCGTAAGGTTACCATACTTTTGCACCTCTGTAACAGTTCCCACTACATCAGGGTTGCTTGCTTTGGCACTAGCTGCGAGCGACAGTGAGATTGTCAATGAAAATACCGTCATAACGGTAACCATAAGAAGTGAAATAATTCTTTTTACCTGTTTCATATTACTCCTCCTCGTATAATAGTATTTGACAAATTTCTCTGTCATAGTTTTAAATATGGCAAAAAAACAATTTTATTATATTCCATATATTCTAAATATTCTATATTAATTTAAAAATCCCTTTTTCCTCAGGAACTATATAATAGCGGTTTTTTTATAAACACCTTTTTAAATACTTTTCTAACCAAATACCCACACCAGAAAACAAAACATAAAGAGCCAAAGCGGCGACATAAAAGGCTGAGAAATAGTATAACCATGAAAGTTTCTTCTTATGGAGATACAAGATCACCACACAAATAATCAAAGCTCCTATTCCAGTAATTATCCATTTAGATTGCTGGCGTAAGCTTATTCCAACCATTACAAGAATAACCATAAGCGGCATTGTTAAAAAGGTGGCTTTAAATGAAAAACTAGTTAATTTTCTTATAAGGTGGTATAATTCTCTACAGTTTATAGTATAATATATATTTAAAAATAAAACGTCTTCTTACCTTTATTTGAAGCCTACATATAATAAGCATAAAAGTTTTCTAAATATCAACTGTTATGTACCTTAATAAAACTTATTTTATAAAAGAAAAGGAGCATTTTTATGGTAAAAAGAATTTTAGACTGCACTGCTAAAGATTTTATGAGTATGACTAAAGATGAAATTTTGGAATCCATAGCCTCTGCTGAAGGGAGGACAATTGTCTCAGAGTTGATCTGCGGTGCGCCACCCCTGTATCCAGGGGTATCAAATGCTGAAATTGCATGTGCCTTTGGTTCCGATATTCTTTTGCTGAATATGTTTGATGTAAATAATCCCTATTTTATTGGAATTGAACGAAGTAAAAATGTTATATCAGAAATCAAAAGGCTTACAGGGAGACTTGTTGGCATAAATCTTGAGCCTGTTGATGCTGAAGCTGAAACATTTGGTGAAATTAAAAAAATGCAAAGTGGAAGACTGGCAACTGCCGAAAATGCAGAAAAGGCATATAAAATGGGTGCAAATTTTATTGTACTAACAGGCAATCCCGGCACTGGAGTATCAAACAGAAAAATCACAAGCTCATTAAAAAGTATAAGAAGTACATTAAAAGATAACATTGTTTTAATTGCAGGTAAAATGCATGCTGCAGGTTCGTTAAAAGAGTGCGGCAAAAACATAATAACAAAGGATGATATTAAAAGTTTTGTGTCTTCCGGTGCTGACATAATACTTATCCCTGCTCCAGGTACTGTTCCCGGAATAACGCTTGAATATGTATGCAGCCTTGTGGACTATTGCCACAGCCTAAATGCACTCACAATGACATCAATTGGAACGTCTCAGGAAGGCTCAGATGTGGACACCATAAAACAAATAGCCCTCATGTGTAAAATGACTGGAACAGATATTCACCATATAGGCGACTCAGGCTATACTGGCATCGCAATTCCGGAAAACATCATGGAATACAGCATAGCTATACGCGGCAAAAGACACACCTACATTAGAATGGCAAGATCTCTAAACAGATAAAATAAAATGAAACCTTTTTCATAAAATAATTATGAAAAAGGTTTCATCATACTGATGAATTTACATCATCCCATAGCCTTCCATAACTAAAATCTTTAAGATTATTGAACGGGACTTTTTCAGGCTCTATCATTTTGCCTTTATTATTTGTGATCGGGTTCTTGCAAGAATCAGCTCACCTGCGGTCATTGTAAAACCTTTATCAAACCAAAGTGTCCCTTTGCTCCTTCATATTCATATGATAACTTACTTTGTTTTATCTATATCCTTTTTTATGGCCTTGTAAACTTCTTGGTTAACAGATTCCTGATAAATGTCAGCATAAGTTTTTGAATCTTTGATTAGATCGTCACAAAAAGCCGCTACGTCACTACCCGTCACTTCGAGCACACCTTTCCCCGATGCAGTACCTTCCTCAAAAAGATCGATAATCCCTGAGAACAGACCTGTACCTTCGGTTAGCTCAACAGGGCCAACTTTAAAGAGATATTTTTGAATCTCTTTATAAACAATCTGATAATCTTGCGGGAGCGCTTTGACACGATCCATATGCGCCCGCCACTCTTTTTTGCCTTCGATAATATCTTGTATGCTCATAGTCTCCTCCTATTTACTTAATTTTTTAGCGACATTTTTGTTGAGCTGCTCACGCCACTTGTCACGATAAGACTTTACCCCATCTATGCCGGCCAGCGCTGAGCAGAAACCTTTGATATCGTCACCTAAAACCTCTTGGACACTCTGTCCGTCCGCCGCAGATTCTTCCAGCAGACCAAGCACACCATCAAGAATTGGCATGAGGTTACGGCCGGTGAAATCTGAGCGTGGCCAAAGATTGGCTTTAATCTTTTCCCATGCCGCTTGATAATCAGCCGGCAGCTTTTTAGCTCGCGATTCGAAAGCTCTCATTTCTTTTGTCATATCACTACCAGTAACCTTTTCCACAAAATTCATTATTTCTTCTCCCTTAACTCATTAATTTTTGATGATAAGAAGTCCCATCTTTCCCAAAACTTCCCTAGCTCCTCACGCCCCGCATCGTTGAGCTTGAAAAACTTTCGAGGTGGCCCCATATCGGATGGCCTTTTTTCTGTATCCACTAGTTTATTCTTCTCAAGTCGTACCAAGATGGTATATACTGTCCCACCTACAACATCTGAAAATCCGAGGGAATTCAGCTGCCGCGTGATTTCATAGCCGTAGGTTTCTTTGCGGCTTATAATTTCAAGTACGCATCCCTCAAGCACACCTTTGAGCATTTCTGTAATGTTTTCCAGAGTAATCCCCCCTTACCACCTTATATCACCCGTACTTATTAATACTTACTACTACTATATAGTAGCACGTAGTAGTGAATTTGTAAAGAGGAAATCATGATGTACAGCTGATAACAAACGATTCCGCCTGACTGATATCAAATCAAAGTCAGACGGAACCATTTACTTACTGCTTTTTTATATTATTCTTACCAGATTACGGAGGTTTATTCTTGACCTTGCCAATCTCCAGTAATATGTGACTCAATAAGATTACCCGTTTCAGCATCGAATACAGAAGTCAAAACAGCGTTTTTATAAAAACCAGCTTTAGTATCTAAACCATCAGGAAATTCAGTCTTTATAATTCTTACCATTCTATTAGAATCTATTTGGTAATTAGTTGCTTCCTCCTCATCATCTTTAACATGCTGGCCCCAAGTTTTTAATTCCTTTGATTTTATATGAGAAGTTTTCGTTTTTGCAATGCTTTCTATACATTTTCCCTCTGAAACAAAACTTTTCACGTCTCTAGTATCATTTCGGGTATAAATGGGGGTAGGATTTTCATTATACTTATCAGAAGAAAATGGATGAGAAATAGCATTATTTTTTGCAGCAAAAGAAACGGTAATAGAAAGTGATACTACACAAACTACTATTAAAGTAATAAAAGTACTTTTTTTCATATCATTCATCCTCCATATCCTCCTCTCATGCATATACATAAGAAGAGTTTACTTTTAAGTGGAGAGTTTTCAATTAAAATGGTGGGGTACTTTTAGGTTAACATATACAAATTGTTTGGATTATACGAAAGCAAAGATACCAGTACCTTTGACACTTCACAATATAAGTTATTTTTTCTTAGCAGAAACAATCAGCATCATGGGTCTGCGAAGCTCATCATCCATTCCTTTAACTGTATGAAGTAGATGTTCTGATGGCTGAGGTTCTACAACCCCGGTTAATTCAAAGCCTCCCTGTATCAAGCCATTCAAATAAGTTGTAAGTGTTTTATGATATTTGATCACTTTTTCTCCAAGAAAGTTAGCGGTTCTTTTGCCTTCAAAAAAGTAATTGTCAACTGGAAAGTGAAGAATATTTCCGTTTTCATCATAGTACCAATCCTGGCTTCCGTATGCGGTAAAAATCGGATGCTCTACAGAGAAAACAAAATCTCCATTAGGTATAAGGCAGCCAGAAACATTCTCTACAATCTGTTCAAAAGATTCAATATAGTGAAAAGCAAGTGAACTGATTATTGCGTCAAAAGAGTTTTCAGCAAAAGCGATATCTTCAATAGGCATCTGGATATAGCGAATTTTAGAATCTGTTTTCTCTTTTGCTACCGTCAGCATTTTCTCGGAAATATCAACTCCTGTGACGGCCTTAGCACCATGCTCAATGGCATATTGACAATGCCAGCCGAATCCGCAGCCTAAATCCAGTACGCGCTTATCCTTAAAATCCGGAAGTAACTTTTGGAGTGTTTCCCATTCGCCCGCACCTGCAAGCCCTTTTATTGAGCGATCCATTTTGCTGTATTTTTCAAAGAATACTTTGTCATCATATTTATTCTGTTTCATTTTTAATCTCTCCCATACAAATTAGTATTTTCATTTTTTATTTGTATGGGTATCTGCAATCTTTTGACCGATTATCATTTGCATCACTTCCTTTAAAAATAATTATATCATTATTAGATGCCTTATCTTATTCCAGTAGGAATTGGCTGTATTTCATTAATCAAACCCTCAACCTTACCATGTAACTCATCCAAAACTTGATAAGCTTTTTCTGCATCTTCATCTGCAATAAACTTGTATGCAGTCTTAACTCTTGCTTCCATATCGATTGGTTTGATTTCAAAACCACTAATCCCTTTTAGAGCTCCTTTTTCATTCATTAAATAGCGGTTATTTAAGGCATACAATACTTCAGCCCAGGAACAAACCGCCCTAAATATCGAACCCATGGCGTAGTTAACATCACCCCTAAATGCTGCCTTGCGTCCGCAAGCAAGAGAAAACCATGCCTCCCACAAGAATTTCTTTACCACAGCTTCCCTCATTTGAGGCGAATATTCACCTTTTGAGTAAAGCAGGGCTTTCAACCTGTTAAGAGGAACGGATTTATCTTGCCATAGTGGTTTACAGTAATGAGTTTCGGCAGCGTAAATGGTATTTGCAAAACCAAATGGATGTCCGCATTGGTAATCAATTGTTATGTTTCCTTCAATGCAGTCCTGCAATACTGCTTCAACTCTTCTTATGTCGCGGAGAAGTACATCAACGGGCATACCATCGAAAGTAAGCCAGGCACCTCCGTTAATCCATGGCCCCCATTTACCTGGAAAATTTAATAGGTTGTCTTTATGTCCGTCATCCAATTCTTTCAAACATTGTGCAAGGGCTGTTATATCCAATGTATCCGCATCATAATAAACTCCAATGTCATAGTCAGACTGCTTATCTGCTTCTCTCCTACTTTGAGAACCACCAAGGGCAATCGCCTTAACGCCCTGCACTGTCGATATTGATTCAACGATTTTATCAGTTAGCATAGCTAGCACCCCCTGTATAATCAGATTCCGTTCTTTGTTCCTGTCATTCCCCTATTTATACCGTCATTCGAAACATTTATTGGCCGTCCCCCAGCATATATTACCTATTTTTAATTTTTAATCCTAAATATCCTGTTATAAAAATCAAGAAAACTGATATTAGCAAATATTCAATACCAAATTTCAAACATACTGGCACTGATATAATACTTATTGCTGAAAGCATAAAAAACAAAATCACATAGCTAATACTCACCTTATTATTATTTTTCATAAATACCTTTATCCATCTATTTATTTTTCTCATAATCTTTCCTCCTAAATCTAAAAAATTTATATAGTACTAAAATCATGTATGCTAATACCAGTACATAACTAACCCCTTTTGAAGTAATCAACATATTAATATTTATTTTTTGTAAAAGTATTATAAAAGAAATTATTAATATTAAAAGAAATTCGTATATACTAGCCTTGTATTTTCCATCAAGCATAATGTAATTAGATATGATAAACAAACTACATGAGCCCGTCCAAACAAACGATATATAGTCTTTACAATATAGACTGTATGTAAACAATGCTACAAAAAATACTGACAAAAATATTCTAATAGATTTCTTCATATTAACACTCCT
>ENA-UOOM01000539-UOOM01000539.1-fermentation-metagenome-genome-assembly--contig:-NODE-539-length-42530-cov-8.985262_pt1 | contig 42530 bp, 35 predicted proteins | sample MGYA00245781_ERZ724031 | MGnify/ENA primary metagenome ERZ724031 (study PRJEB28704, sample SAMN03018317) | fermentation metagenome | biome: anthropogenic terrestrial biome; feature: soil; material... | reverse complement strand
ATCAGATCGCCGAGAGACTTGGTCTTTACCAGGGAGGGATCTCTCAAAGGCTGGCAAAGGCGGGCTACTGGGCCATCGAGATGATGCTCGCGCGGTTCGATGAGATGATTGATGAACACGATCTTGGTTCGATTAGCTCACGGACAAGGGGATACGTCTAGAGGCCCAGGTGAGGAACTATAATCTTACCACGGCCATCCGGGCCGTGCATGGGCCCGCGTGAGGAATGTCGCCGCTGCCAAGAGATCATTCGACGGCTTCACGGCCAAGAGGAAGGCGCCAGGATATATTGTTCGGAATTGGCAGGCTCTATCGGAAAGGGGCGCGAGAGGTCCTGGACGGTGACGGGACGACGGTCAGCGAGGGCCCGCGGGAGATGATCTCCCAGTGCTCGAAATGCGGGTGGATCGGCAAGGATGACGAGGCAGTGCATGTCAAAGGCGCCTATCCTCCGTTCCGATGCCCCTCATGCAACTCGAGGGTCTACAACAGACAGGACAAGGCCGACCGGACGGTAAAAAGCGCCAGCAGGCCTAGAAGAACACGCTCCCAGGCGGACGCCGTCCGCGACCTCATCCTAGAACGTTTGGACGCCGGGGAACGCAAGGAGGTCCTCGATGAGCACTGGCACCCGATGAAGCGTTACTTCGGGGAGCGCTTCGATGCTCACTTTGACAGATTCATGCGCGATTACCTGGTCATCGAGCTCGGGTACCTTCCCATGAAGGTGAACATACTCGACGAGTTCAAGGGCCTGGTCGAGAACGAACGGGAAAGGTCCGTGAAGGAGATCGTCTCCGCCATCCATCAATGCTCCGAGATCTACTGCCAACTGGCCTTCGTCAGCGTCGAGGACAGGGACCTCGAGGCGGCCATCGAGGGCATCAACAAGCTCGAGGCCGAGGTCGCATACCCGTTCCTGATGATGGCCCTGAACGACCACTATGCAGGCCTGATAGCAAGGTCGGACATGTTGAAGGTGTTCAGGATCATCGAAAGCTACGTTCTCAGAAGGTACGTCTGCGGACTACCGACGAACACGCTGAACAGGACCTTCGCGATGTTATTGGGAAGCATTCGGCCGGAGAGCTACGTCGAGAGCGTCATGGTGGCCATCGCCTCATTGGGAGCATCACGCCGTATGCCCGGGAACGAGGAGTTCCGCCGCGGGTTCGAGACCAGGGAGACATGCTACACAGGGACGGTCGGCCTCATCCTGGACCGCCTGGAGAACCATGGCCGCAGGGAAATGATCGATATTTCGAACTACGCTGTCGAGCACATCATGCCTGAGAGGGAGCTTCTCTCGCAGGAGTGGCGCAAGGAGCTCGGGAAGAACTGGCGGCATGTCCATGAAATGTACTACCACACCATCGGCAACCTGACGCTGGTGACGTACGGTTCAGAGCTTGGATCATCAGGGTTCAGGGGGAAGCAGGAGATGAAGGGAGGGTTCAGGAACAGTCCTCTACGTTTGAACAGCGGCCTCGCCGGCCTCGACCGGTGGGACGAAAAGGCGATAAAGAACAGGGCATCGGAGCTATCGAAGCTGGCCTGCGAGATCTGGCCCTGCCCGTCACCTGGGGCATAGTGTACGGATAATGTGTCAAGGATGGGGTACTTCTGAACGATAAAACTCGCTCTGTGGCCATGATATCATTCTAGCGACATTGTTTAGAACGAATTCTACAAGGTAGATAACAGTTAACGGTATGATCTAACCTAATTTCGATAAAAAGGTTTTTAGATATCTGAATTGTTTACAATTTTGTAGCGATATCATGCATCATACCTGCATGATGTTGAAAAATGGTGATGCGAATGGCAACTAAGTCCTTCCATGAGGCCCTCGTTATTAAGGATCGAAAAGCAGCGAAGGCCCTAATAAATGTCATGGACTGTAAGAGTAGCCATAAGCCCATTAAAAGATTGGATATCTCTAAGGAATTAGAGCGTGGTAAGCTATACCTAAAAAATCGATACTCCCCCTAGCCGATATCGTTAGCAACCCTGCCTACATTCCTCGCGTAAAAGAAGATCTATCTACTTTTGTTTGTAGCGTTGATCCAGATATCGAAGATTTCATCAGGAACAAGGCGATAAACTATGAGAAGCGCTCGTTAGCTCGAACCTATCTTATCGTGGATTCAGAGGTTTCGAGTGAGGGGGAACCGGGAATATTTGCATTCTTCTCCATTGGCATAAGCCACATGGACATTAGGCCCGAAGTTCCGGGACGTTATCGGAGGAAGCTGAATGTAATATTAAAAAAACCAACAGTCCCCTGTTATGTCCTTGGTCAACTGGGAAAAAACGAACCATATAAAAACGCGATCACTGGAAAAGAGATCATCGATTACGCCATGCAATTCCTGATCGACGCCCATAAGATCGTGGGCGGTTGCTGTGTTAGGATCGATTGTAAGGACATCGATCGTTTGAAGTCATTTTATATCGATAATGGCTTTGAATACATTCAGAAGAACGAGGCAGGGGACCTACTTCAATACATCCGCCTATTAGATGTCAATAGATAGCCCTTCACTTCTCTACAACTAAACCATGATCTTGGCATATAGATGTACTAGCCTACATCATGATTGAACCGAAAATGGTTCAAAATGAGCTGAGCCAGAGTTTGAGTGGACAGAGCGGGACCTTTGCCCCCGAAACTATCTGGCTAAGGCGCAAATTCCTGTGAGCTGCAGGAACGATTTACTAGGGAGTCGATACAAGGAGCATATAAACCCAAACGGAGCCCAAGCGCCCCGGCTTTTTCCCCTTGGTGCACTCCTAGTGTTTAGACCTTGGCTACGCCGCTCTATCGAATCGAGGTGGCTCTGTGAGCCAATCGTCCTCAAAGACATGCCACCTGTGCGGCAGATTCACGCCTCTGGCAAGGAAGATGTCGAAGAGATGAGCAGAGAGGTTGTACGTCATGACGAAGGCGCAGCTGGCCTCCTCTGCTCGCTCGTCCATGCGAGCGGCATTGCTTTTCTTTGCCATATATTGAAGAACATTAAACTGAATTAAATATGATAATCTCATACAATCTGTGGGTCATTACATGAGATACACGATCACAGGCGACAACCTTCAATTCGTGAACGTAGAGTTCGAGCCGGGTGAGACCATGTTTTCCGAGGCGGGTAGCATGGTCTACATGAGCGGCAACGTCCGCATGGAGGCCAAGGCCGCGGGGGGATTGCTCAAGGGCCTGAAGCGCTCTCTCACCGGAGAATCGTTCTTCGTCACCAACTTCTATGCTGATGGCGGCCCTGCCCTAGTCGGTTTCGCCGGCGAGGTGCCGGGCAAGGTGCAGGCCCTTGACCTACATGGCGGGAAGCACTGGATCCTGCAGAAGTCTGCCTTCCTGGCAGCAGAAAAAGGGGTCGACCTCGATATTGCATTCCAGAAAAAGTTCGGCGGAGCCCTGTTCGGAGGTGAGGGGCTCATCCTGCAATCACTGAGGGGGGAGGGCACCGCGTTCATAAACGGTTGCGGCGACTTTATCGAATATGACCTTCAACCGGGCCAGCTCATGAAGGTCTCCACCGCCCACACCGTGGCCTGGGAATCGAGCGTCTCCTATGACATTCAGGCCATCGGAGGCATCAAGACCGCCTTATTCGGTGGTGAAGGTCTGTTCGTCACCACACTGAGAGGGCCAGGCCGCATCATACTGCAATCGATGACCCTCAGCAAGCTTGCCAATTCGCTCACCCCCTTCCTCCCCAAGAACGACTCTGGAGGCATCAGGATAGGTGTTTGAGTTGAGCGCCCGCGCCAAGGATGCGTTCGGCCTCCTCTTGGTGGGGGTCGGGATCATCGCCTTCGTCATCTTCTTGGCGTTCAACCTGCCAATGGTGGTCGAGGCGATGCTCCTCATCATCGCCATCATCCTCTTCCTGGTGGCAGCGTTGGTGATAGTAGGGGTCATAACAGCCATACCATACTATTTCGTCAAGCATGGGCCGGAGAGCGAGCCAACGAGCAGCTACAGGCTTGACGATGTCAAGCCGGTGAAAGAGGACGAGGGGAAGTGACCCTTCGAAACCCTTTCCCTTCCTTTTCCCATGAGCTCGTATTTACCTTCCCACGACCTGAACGGTAGAACGACCTTTCTCCATCTCCGCTCCAAAGGTCCGGACCTTATGCGGCGGACCGAGGTACGGGAACTCGTCCAACATGTCGGTGTGGGGGCCGCACTTGTCCCACGTCAGCCTGCCATTGAACACCGTCAGGAAAACGTCCTTGGCGTCGTCTCGGGGCATTCGCCCGTTGCCAGGATATGCCGCAGGCTTAGTCGGATCGTACGGCAGCACGTCGGGCAAGAGGCTCCGGGCCGCTGCCTTCGCGCCTTCGCGAGTGTATCCTCCAGATTTCTCTAGAACATGAGCGAACATCGGCACGAACCTCTCGTCCTGCGCCGGCTCCCCATCAAGGTATGCCTCCCTCTCGGCATCGGCTAGGAACGGCGTCTGGGTGGGCCTCGCGCCCCGGTCTGCCTGAACCCATTTGCCGTTGACCTGCACGAGGGAGCGGTGCCACAGGTTCAATCTCGCTCCCCCGCCAACGTCGCTCACGGGCAGTTCCAGGGCGATGCTGCATACATCCTTGTCGGCGAACCAGTCGTCACCGGTGAACTGCATGTTATTCTGGACCCCATTGATGTCGAAGAAGAAAGGGTCACTGCGCCACCCGGCGAATAGGCGATATGCGCCGGACGTTGTCACTATCGCCTCGCGACCCATCGAGACGGGAGCCCCCTCGAAGATGACCTCCCCGTCCTCGCCTCTACCGGCAGCCACTTGCCCTTCTGCTCGACGGACGGTCGCGGTCATCGCTCCATCCTCACCGTATTTGAAGCGCGCTCGATAGGCGACGTCCGCCTTCATATCCTCGTTCGTATCGACCCTGAGCTCGTATATCGCCTCTGGCGCGAAGGGCTCATCGGTCGTCGGCTCAGGTGGATTGAGGGCGTGTGAGGGATGCGCGTTCATGATGATGATCGATTTGCTGGCATCATCATGCTTGGGGAACGCGAAGAGGTCAGCGAGGTCCAGACGAGCATCTCCTCGTGGGAAGCCGAAGTGCGGCCCTGAGTAGTGGTGTGTCAGATCAACTCCTCCTTTTGAGATCTTGATGATTCCAGCCATGCCCAGGCCATATAACGATGGTCCGAACTAAATGCGGGAATGTGCCATCTATCCGACTTGATGGCGCTGTTCACCGCGCTCGCTAATGGTGAAAACGATCATTAACACCGCATCGAATGGCAGATGGCAAAGTATGCCGGGGCTGAAGTGATTCCTGATTTGTCCCTGTCCTGCCTCTGAATCAAGATGGCAGGATGACCTTGAACAGGAGCTGCCTTGGACCATGAACATCTGGGAAGGCAGGAAGGCAGTGGAGCAGTATGAGAGGGAAGCCTATGTTGCCATCCCTGATCGCCGTGAGATGCGCTCGATGATATCCGGGCTGGCAACCGATGAGACCTCCGGTTCTCCCACTATCGCCAATCTTGGCGGAGGTTTTGGTGACCTGACAGCGGCCATGCTCGAATCGAGACCGATGGCGAACGTGGAGCTGATCTATCTCTCCCAGGAAATGATACGCCTAAGCCGCTCCCGGTTCAAGGACAATTCCCGGATCAGGATATCGGTTCACGACCTGAACCTTAGACTTCCCGACACATGGGAAGACAACTCGTTCGATTCGATCGCGTCATGTTAGGTCCTGCATTACATCGAGCCGCAGAACCGGGTAAGATTGTACAGGGACATCTGGAACAAGCTGAAGGGCGGGGCGACGTTCATCAACGGCGACCTCTTCAAGTGCGATTCAGCCCTTTTCGACATGTGGGAGTTCGACGACCGCATTAGATGGCTGATGCCACGGATGAAGAACGATGCCGGCGAGGAGATGACCTTCGAGGAGCTGAAGGCCTCCCGGCTGGAGTTCAGGAAGAGAATGGGTGAGAAGCCCGGAACGATCTAGCTAATCATCATGAATCCATTCCATTTCCTAACCAAAGTCCGTATAGGTTTAGAGGATAAAACTGGCTTTGAAAGGAGAAAATAAACTGAATGATATTGCATCGGGCATGTACAGCATTTCTTCTTCATTGATCTGTTTTCTCAACTAGAATGGAGGAAAGCCAATGTTGGGCATCTACGCGGCAGGTCTTCCGTCGCCCAAACAATCTAGTTACAGCCAAATACTCCGGTAGATAAAAACGAGGAAAGGGGCCCACCCAGGGGCCGTTCGATCGTTCATACCAGGCCCCAGAAGTGAGCCCAGTAGATGAAGCCGACCAGGCCGGCGAACACCGCGAGGCTGTGGACCTTTTCCCACCAGCTCCAGGGCTTCTTGGACCACACCGTGACCATCGAGAGCACGACGGCCGCGATGGCCAGGAAGATGACCAGCAGGGGCAGCAGCAAATACGTCGTAATGGGTTCGGGGTTCTGCAGGGTCATCTCCCAGGCAATGGCCTGCGCCTCAAGGTCCATGCCGTTCTGAACGAGGAAGACGAACACCAGGGCGATCGCCGCGGCGGCCATCAGCGCCACCTGCGGGGCGGCGATCCTACCACCCTTCCTCCAGCGGTACAGCGCTATGCCAGCCCACAGGAACGAGGAGGCGAGGAGGATCTCGGACGCTATGAGCAGGCCAGCGACGAAGTCCTGCTGTTGCATGACGCCCAGCCTCTCATAGGTGCTGGCGACGGGAATCCCCGAGAAGACCATGTGGCTCGGCCTGCCGTTCGCGTCAAGGACGAAGATCATGTCACCGAACTCGGGGAAAGGGTGGTCCATGAAAGCATAGCGGTAAGGGGACACCTCAACAGCCTTGTACGTTCTAGAGCCCGTGTTGACGGCTAAGTATCCATCGCCGGTCGATTCGATGACCCATTCGGACGGCTTCAGGAGGTACTTCTCCACGCCGGTGTGCGCCGTCCGATGATCAAGATAGATCCCTGCGACCTCATCCGCACGTTTGACGGCGTCCGGGCCCGGGCCCGGGAGCACACGCTCTTCCACCGGGAAGTAGTGGTTGACGAAGTCATACGGCAGATGGTTGGCGAGATAGCTCCCGGTGTTGGTGTTCGTGGAGACGAACAGGCCGAGACCGTACTCCGGGAAGAGCGTCAGCATGCTGTGGAACAGCTGGGTGTCGCCGCCGTGACCGCAGATCGTAACATTGTCTCGCCAATTCATCTCATAGAAGCCGAGTAAGAAAGCCGCCGCCTCGGGCGCGGCCCTGAACTGCTCCGAGCGCATGTACCGCGCTGTCTCCTCCTTGAGGATCGTGACGCCGTTGTACGTTCCGTTGTTGAGGTGCATGAGCATGAACCGGGCCATGTCCTCGGCCGTCGAGGAGACCTCACCGGCGCCGACGGTCCCAAGGTATTCGAAGTCCCCCTCCTCGTGCCCTTCGCCCGTGAACATGAACCCGCGGGAGAGGCGCTCCAAGAGTTCAGCAGCGGGGGGCTGCTCGAGCGTTGTGTTGTGCATCCCCAGGGGGCCGAGGATGTTCATCTTGACGTAGTCTTGGAAACTGATGCCCGAGACGTCCTCGATCATGAGGGCGGTGAGCGTGACGCCGTGGTTCGAGTAGGATACCCATTGCCCGGGGGCGTTGATATTCTTGGGCATGGTCAGGCGGAGGAACTCCCCGATCGACGTGGATTGGTCATTTCCCGAGACTATTCCCCGGTTGGTCTCTTCGAAGCCCGCGGTGTGGGTCATGAGGTGGCGTAGCGTAACAGGACCGCCGTACGCATCGGCCAGCCTGAAGCTCTTCAGGTAGGCGTTGACGTCGGTGTCGAGATCGATCTTCCCCTGCTCGACCAGTTGCATCACCGCCGTCCAGGTGAACAGTTTGCTCACCGAGCCAATGCGGAAGAGCGTGTCGTTCGCCGAGACCTCTTCTTGCTGGGCAGCGTCCTTGTAACCGTAGCCCTTGGAGAAGATCATCTCACCATCCTTGACGACGGAGACCGTGGTTCCCATCACATAGTACATCGAGCTCAGGGTGGAAACGCGCTCGTCGATGAACGCCTCCAGCTCGGAGAGGTCGGTTGGGCCGCCCCAGGTCGGTACATCTTCCGAAGATTCCAGGTCAGCTCCTTCCGCCACGTCAGTGATGAACAGGCAGGGTGCGATAACAAGAATGCAGCATAGCAATGCCGCGAAATAACGATGATATGTCATATTCCAGAATTAATATTCTTATATTATACCTATTCCCTACGTATATAATTACGGTAGATGTGAGCTTGACGGCATCGTGCCCCTTCCTCCGGCGATACGAACAAATACGCTATCCCTCCTCAAAAATGGATCAGTTCCCGGAAAAGTCCGACTTGTACATACTCAAACAAAGATCTGACAAGAGCCCTTGGAGCTGCAGGAATCGGCCGACGGCCTGATGAGACAGCCCGGTCATATCAAGAATTATAGACATTCGAAAAGTGGACAGAGCGGGATGACCGCCTGAGAAACTGTCTGACTTAGGCGCAAATCCCTGTGAGCTACAGGAACCGTTCCACAAACCACCCACCAAAGAGCCGATGCGCGATTCGAGCAGATCCCTTCCATCATTTTGTCTTGGCCGGTTTTTTTTCATAATCCTAACAGTCATACCTGATGCAGATCGGGGAGGGTTTAAGTGGCATCATCCATCAAGATGATCCACCCCCCCCCACCACTTTAGACAGGAACGGTCTCCGAAGATGAGTTCTGACGAGGGGAAAAAGACCGAGGACGTTCGACGAGGGTTTGCGCCCGATTACGCGACATACCGCAGTATAACGACTCGCTGAGAGAGGGCGTAGGTGTCCTGAAGCTTCTGTGCGGCCCGGAGGGCAGGCCGAACGACTACATCATCCTCGAAGTCAACCAGTCTACGAGGCGCAGTCCGGCCTAAAGGCCAAGGACATCGTAGGGAAGCGAGTCAAGGATTATACTACCCGCCCTAGAGCTGGAATGGGTCGAGGAGTACGGCGAGGTCGTCCGCACCCAGCAGGTGAAGTGCTTCGAGAAGTACAGCGCCTCCACACGAGATGAGTACTCGGGAACGGGGATCGGCCTGGCCATCGCCAATAAGATTGTAGAGAGACAGGGCAGGCGGATATGGATCGAGAGCGAGCTGGGAGAGGGGAGCACCCTTCTCTTCACCGTCCCCGTCCGACGGGCCCGCGAGCCGAAGGTGTAGAGCCTTGCGGGCCTCGGCGGCACCGCATGGTGCGGCGGCGGCCGTTCTTGGCATAGCATTGATCGTGTTCAGGCGCAAGGCCAGCGGCTGAACGCGATATCCCGATGATCCTGGGTGTAGGAGGGAGCCTTGAGCCAAGTCCACGGCGGTCGTGGCCAAGCGATCTACATCAGATAAACACGTACGGCCCGATGAGCAGTTATGGTGCAAAATAAGTGGCCGTGCATGGATAAAATTGTTCATGTTCGTGAACATAATTCAGTTCCCGCTGATCAAGGAAGGAAATGATAGGGAGTTCAGGGAGTGGTTCGAATGGTCCAATGAGGTCTATTCGCATTTTGAGGGGTTCATCTCGAGGCGGCTGCTCGAATCCAAAAAGGAGGGAGGCTATGCGGGACTGGTCGAGCATGAGTACGAGGAGACTTTCATGGCGATGCATCTAAGCTCGGAGAGGCAAAAGGCATGGTCGACAGATGGGAGTTCGATGACCGCATCAACTGGCTCATGCCCCGGATGATGAGGGATTCCGGCGATGAGATGACCTTTGAGGAGCTGAAGGCTTACCGACTGGGATTCAGGAAGAGAATGTGCGAGAAGCCTGGAACCATCTGGCAGATGAACGACGATCTGAGACGGGCGGGATCAGGCACTTGGACTGTCTATGGAAGGACCAGTGCTTTGCCATCATGGTAGGAACCAAATGATGCTGGCGCTCGTTCCATAACGTAACCGAAAGTGGTTCCGAGGGAACGCATCACAGCAGTTCGACCAACGTGATGGCCTCAGGGCTCCCGGCACGATGTGATTGATGAGAACATGAGAAAGAGTTTGAAGAGGTTTTGAGGGAGTTATAGCGCGACGTCATCCTCCTCCCCGGTGCGGATACGCACGCATCGCTCCACCGAGGTGACGAAGACCTTGCCATCCCCGATCTCACCGGTGCGAGCACCCTTCACGATAGCATCGACCACTCGGTCCGTATCCTCATCGTGGACGACTATATCGATCAGCGTCTTGGGCAGGAGGTCGACCCGGTACTTGCCGGCGCGGTTGACGAACTCGAGACCTTTCTGCTCGCCCCGGCCGTGGACATCTATCACGGTCATTCCAGATACGCCCACGTCCTGCAGGGCGGCCTTCACCTGGTTTAGCCTTTCTGACTGTATCACCGCTTCGATCTTCTTCATATCACTCACCTCATGAGTAGGCGTTCTCACCGTGCTGTACGATGTCCGGGCCTATGCGCTCCTCTTCGCGTGTCATCCTCCAGTCAGGCATCACCTTGGTGATCGCCCATATAATGGCATAGGTCGCCGCGAAGACGAAGGCCCACACCGCACCCACTGCCAGCAGCTGTTTGGCCAACAGATCGCCCCCTCCCCCGTATAGCAGGCCATTTGGTATGGAGGCGTTCACCGCACTGGTCGCAAGAAGGCCGGTCGCCACGGCGCCGACGGTGCCGCCCACGCCATGACAGGCCCAGACATCCAGTGCGTCATCGAAGCCCAGTCGCCTGCGTATCTGTATCGCCCCATAGCTGAACAGCGGGGCGACGGCGCCGATGGCCAGTGCGCCGAAGACATCCACGAAACCAGCTGCGGGAGTGATGGCGACAAGACCCACCACCGCGCCGGTGATCATGCCCAGGACCGAGGTTCGACCGAGGTGCAGGTAGCTGATCAACCCCCAAGATATGCCAGCCGTCGCCGCGGCGATCTGGGTGGTCACGAAGGCGTTCACGGCCAGTTCGTTGGCGCCTAGGGCAGAGCCGCCGTTGAAGCCGAACCAACCCAGCCATAGCAAGGCGCCGCCGAGGACTACGAATGGGATGTTGTGCGGTTGATCGAACTCACCCCTCTGTGTTGACATCCTCTTGCCGATGACAAGGGTCGCGGCTAGCACAGCAGCGCCGGCGGAGATGTGAACCACGGTGCCGCCGGCGAAGTCCAGAGCCCCAAGCTGATAGATCCAGCCGCCGCCCCATACCCAATGGGCCACCAGGGGGTAGATTAGGGCAGTCCAGATGGTTAAGAAGATCGTCAAGGCACGCAGCTTCATTCTCTCGGCAATGCCGCCGATGATGAGCGCCCCGGTGATGATGGCGAACATGCCCTGGAACATCATGTACAGCAGGGGCGGGATTGTGGTCGGGAAGTATGAGAGATCAGGTGGCTTCGCTCCGACCCCAACTCCATTGAGGAAGGCGAAGGCGAAGTTACCGACCAGCCCCCCACTGTCTGGACCGAATGCCAGTGAGAAACCGAACGTGACCCAGACAATGGTCGCAATACCTATGATGATCGTCTGCCCCAGAATGGACAGCATGCTGTTCTTACGCAGCATGCCACCATAGAAGAAGCCGACCGCCGGGGTCATGATGAGGACCAACGCGGTCGAGACGAGCATCCATGCGATGTCTCCAGTTTCGTATACCATCCGTCTCACCTCATATAAGGCGTCCCTAAGGGCGATGGGGCAGCGACGACGTATGTCGCGAATGAACATTCATCGAAAGATGTATGTCTGCCCCAACACCGAGTGGATAGACAATATAATAAATAAACATGTTTCCATGGTACAAATGTTCATGTATCACGATTATACTAGACGAATGTATGGGAAGAATCGTTAGCGGCCTCGTGTTGACACATACTCTATAGGCCCCTTGATCATACAGGACCGCCCACAGGGAAGGTCAGTGGACGTTATGCGGGTGCCTCAACGCCTCATAAGAATGGAACAGGTCAACTTGATGGCTTGATGATTGGATGCCGCGTACAAGAAAAACAGTCGATCGTCAAGATATATTGTGCAATTACAAGAAAAAGGTCACTCTAGACTCCATCAAAAAGATATATTCGTCAGTAATGCAAAATATTCTGCCATAATCTGCAGGGAATTCAACTGTTTTCGTCAAAGATTATCCACAATGTCCCGAATCATTATCTCGGCAGTTGCTCGCTTCGGTACGATATCGACCCCGAGTCCATACTCTCCCAACTTCTCCTCCGTGTCTTGACTTAGGACCGCGATCTTGACTCCATCCAAAATATCCATTGCTTCAGGGCTATTATAGCGATCAATAAGGTTGAAGAAAAAGGCATCGGCATGACTTGGCGTCGCAAATGCCAAGGTACTTATTTCCTGGCGCTCAAGCCTGTCAAGAAGTATCTCCATATCCTCTGATCTCTTAAGCTGGAGTGAGTATAATGGCACCTCGGTCACAGCCCAACCAGCTTCTTTTAGAGCTATTGGAAGAACTTGTGAACCTCTATCTGACCGGAGAAGTGCGATGTTGCCTCTGAATGGCAACTCATTGATGTGATCGATGAGGGGGCTAGTAGATGCCTCCGGAGATATGGATGAAACCTCTTACTCTTTTTCTTTAACTCTCTTAACAACGTCCTCGCAGAGTGCTCCATCTCGGTGACCGGGCTTTCGAGACTGCTCCTCCCTAACTGCCATGTTGTTCGAGGGTTACGCACCGTCCGGTGGCAGCAATTGGGTCGAGGGGTGCGTTGATCTGAGAGCATACTCTGATGATGGAGCGATCGGCTTCACCACTCCTATCTGGAATGGGGTGCCCCGTAATCCACGTTCAGCACTCAGTCCGCCCTCGGATCTAGTGGCCGTATCTGGCTATCCCCCGGTCGATCCATCTGGACCCACGCCTGACCAGCCCCCAACGGCAGCTTGATGCCCTTGTTCAGCATCGATGCAGCGATCGCCACGGTCATTCTTGTTATTGTATCGCTCATGCGGAAGAGGGGCTGATTCCATAGAGTCGAAAGCGAGAAGAGTCGATTGGCTGATCTTGACGGGTGTGGGAGATCCCATGTCATCGCCCCTCTTTAGGTGTCATGAAAGGCAGCCTCACCGATAACGCTGACATTGATGAGAAGGAGGGCTGGGCATGAAGAGTGATGCGAACATCAACGACGATGTGGATCATCATCTCTGGAAGATATTGGAGGATGCTCGAGGCGGCGATTTATTTATTGTTGTGACCGAGGTCGCGAGGAGACTGCGGGCGGAGGGCGGCCGACTTACCGCTTCGGACCATCGCACACAACGCCAGGTGAGCGGCCGCGCTCGCTTACGATGGGTGAATCTACAGAGCCCTTCCTGCCCCCAGGCCGCCTTACGGCCGAGGGTTGCGGGCATCGCGTGAGGGCGAGAAGAGCCGAGGATAAAGAAAAGGAAGGGGTTTGGCCCCCAGCAGGGCAATCAGGTCTTGCTATGAGCGACACTGGCCGAGACGGTCGGAGTCTCCTTCTCGAACAGCGTCCAGAAAGGGATCGCGATCAGGTCCCAGACGATGAATGCCAGGAAGGTGACCAACGTCAGGTATGCCCAGGAGGGGAAGGTGTTGTTCAACAGCGCGGGCAATGCAACAAAGATCACCCAGATGGACTTGTAGGTCAGCTGCATGAGCAGCACCGGTACGAACTTCAACGGCGCCCGGAATCCGAGGATGGACGCTATAGCAAAGGCCAGGAAGACGCTTGCCGCGATGCCATATATCATGGGGTTGTCCATAGGTATCGCGAACAGTGCCTCTGTCGTGTCTGGCACTGCTAGCATGACCAAGCCGAAAAGACCGGCAACGATCACTGTGAACAGGTACAGTCCCTTAAGCAGTCCCGTTCTTATTCTCCCATGTTCGGCAGGGCTCATTACCAACCCCATATACACCACGTTTCTACCGGATAAGAAACTTATCATTGTTTGGACAGACAATACCCATAGGTTCGGATCCATAGTGTGAAATGTACGTACCGAACGCGACGAGCGCATGGACCTGACGTACGGTGGGCGTTCAAGTTCCGACGCCGATGATCGTCAACAAACCCTCCTCTCGGGCACGAACCTGTCGGAAGATGCGGAACTGAATGATAGGCATGCCCGCCCCCATCAAATGATGTGTAACTGCCCGCCTACGATCTTCTTCAATTCGGCGAGAAAACGCTCCTTCTTCGTGGTATGAGGTGAAAAGCCAAGTGTTCCTGATTTCCTCGTTCGCACTATTGCGATGATGCGGCGCTGGATTCTAGAGCGCCCCGCCTGCGAAGTGGTGGGACATTCATTGCTTACGACTTCATCATTCCAACGAATTCAATAGTTTTAGCCTCATGGCTCACTTGCACTTGGGCGATGAACAGTATCGGCCCGGATCTATTTCCGGAGTGGCGTACGGTGTTTGATGATGAATTGACCGGGCTAATCCGCAGAACGCCTTGGCCTGATACTTTGGCGGGGGCCCTGAAGAAATACATTTTCGAGACCGCGGGCTTGGTCTGGGCCACCAGGACATGATTACGCTGAATGCCGCTCAAGGCCGCATACGCATATTGCCAGGAAGGAGCGACCGGTCACACCACCCCTAGTTGCGGGTGCTCTGTAATCTATTGCAGGACCCGGGTTCGCATGGGAAAGAGACCGACCCTCCGACAGCCATTTGACACTCGGATCAGCTGTCGCCGTACCGTAGCGCTCGCTCTTCGAGAAGTTCACGAGCACATTTATAACGCCGCATTAGATTATATGCCCGGTGGGTTAGTTGAGTAAAGAGCTGTCGAACAGGGCTCAATGGGCTCTATTGATAGTATCGGTGCTGTCATTGCTGGCCGGCGCCATCCTGATCTCCGACAGCCAGAAGGGTGGGGGAAGAGTGGTGAAATGGACCTTGGGGCCCGGAGGAGATTATGGGTATGGCCCTGCGGTATTCGCCAGCAACGGCACTATGTATGTCTGGGAAGGGTCCTACAGGGATGATTCCACTCATCTCTACTGCGTCTCGCCTGATGGTGAGGTGAACTGGACCAAGGATATTTACACCATCGATCAGGCAATAGTGGGCAGCGACGGAACTTTGTATCTTGGAGGCTGGATCAACGCCACGGACGCGAAACGGAGCGTATGCGCCCTCCAGCCGAACGGCGAGTACAAGTGGATACGCGAGTTCAGGAATGGATCGTTCTACTCCCTCTCCCAGGGTGTGGACAGTAACCTTTACTCCATCTCTAGTACGCTATCGTCCGAGGAGGCTGGCGGCAGCCGGATCGCCTCGTTCACGACCAGCGGCGACATGAGGTGGTACCTGTCACCCGGCGAGAACCTCTCATTCACAAGCTTGTTCACCGCGCCCAACGGGACGCTCATGTCGTGCGTCAACGACCATCGCCTAGTGGGGATTGGGGACAATGGCTCGATTCTCTGGAGCAGACCAGCGGCGATTCCCGTCGAGCCCTACATCGTAAAGGATGACCGCATGTTCGGGACGCTGAACTACCACAGTCAACAGGATAAAGGTTATGGTGATTCGAGCGGACTGTATTGTTTCGACCTGAACGGCACAGTGCTATGGAAGCACCCTGCTGGTCTAGTTAACCAGTCATTCGCAAAGTATGTGGCAGAGGACTCGTACGGAACACTTTACTACCGAGGGCACGGAGGGAGTGTTATGCCCAGTTTCGCATGCGCCGTTAACCAAGATGGAGAGCTACTCTGGCAGTATGTTAAAGGAAGCATTTACTCTGCAGTCCTTTACGCTGACGAACTAATCGTCTCTACCAGCGAAGGAATCGTAGCCCTGGACATCTCTGGCAACGAGTCCTGGGCGATGGACGGCGTGAGCGGATCTTTGAGCGTCTCTCCGAGCGGCCTCCTGATCGTCACCAGCTGGGACGGCATATCGGCCGTGGTCAAAAGGGCGGCAAGCGACATTGCGCTGGTCGGTGCGGCCGGCGTGGCATTCATAGTATTTGGTATTGCCGTGGTCGGATATGTTGTGACCAAGACAAGGCGAACGAAGCGCGTTAGATAATGCGGGGCATGCTAAAATGCGGGATAAAGAAGTGGACGGAGCGGATATTCAACGTAAATTTGTTTTATCATATTCGATCAGGCATTTACCATCAAGTTCCCGATGTCTCGAATCAGTCACATCGTGAAGAGGGCATTTTACATAAAAACAATTATATGCAATTATTTTATGCCGGAATGAGACCATCCAATGAGGAACAAGATCCGGATTCATCGAATGTTTGCCATCGCGCTTGTTGTTCTGCTTGTTTTGGTTTGCTTCAGCGTCGCCATTGGGCAAATGGGAAATAAAACCGCAACCACCTATACGACTCTTGACCGGACGATTGTTCCATCTACTCCGATCTCATCGGTGATTCATCCTTATGAGGTCTCAAAATTTTCGGAATATGGCTATGGTCAATACCAATATGGGGCAGGTCTGGGGTATGATGAACGATTGGACCTTATGTCCGCCGATTATTCAAACGCAAACGTCAACGAGGTTTCCAGTTTGCTGAGATTCTTCGCCATGACCGACGTGCACATCACGGATGAGGAGTCACCTGCGCAAGGAGTCTATTTCGGCATCAAGGAAAATGGAATCATCTCAGCATATTCTCCAGCGATGTCCTATTCAACGCAAATGCTGAATGCAGCCGTGCAGACTGTGAACAAGATCAATGAGAGAGACAGCCTCGATTTCGGCATCTTTTTGGGGGATCTCGGGAACAGCGGGCAGTACAACGAACTCCGATGGTTCATTGACACCCTTGATGGCAAGATAATAAGCCCAGATTCTGGCATCAAAGACGATCCTGTCCCGGGGCCGAACAACGACTATCAGGATGAATTCAAGGCAACAGGGCTTGACAGTTCCATTCCTTGGTACACTGCCATCGGCAACCACGATCATTTCTGGATGGGAACGAACCCTCCGACAGATTACATAAGGGGATCGTACACCGGTTCTGATATCCTCAAGGTCGGAAACATCTTCGCGCCTGGCGGCTTGTACCGCACAGATTTCTATGTGGGAGCGATTGACGGCTCCACGCCCGATGGCACTCCGATAGGCGCTGGGCCGGTCAACACCACGTCCCCGATCACAGTGCCCTCGGATCCGAACAGGCGATTCATTTCCGTAGAGGAATGGATGAATGAATTCTCCAACTCAACTTCATCGCCCTCTGGGCATGGATTCAGCGGTGCTGAACCGGGATTCGCATGCTATACCTTCGAACCTGATCCGAACGTACCTATACGGGTCATCGTCCTTGATGACACACAATCAGCGGACGACCTAGATATCCATGGTTACGGACATGGCACTCTGGATCAGAAACGCTATGACTGGCTCGTCAGCGAACTCGACAAAGGCCAGGCAGAGGGCATGCTGATGATCGTTGCAGCACACATACCCATTGGTGTCGAGATGACCGGTACACTCGGAGCCTTCATGGGCTGGAGCACCCAGGCGGCAGTCTCAGAAGAGGAGCTGATCGCTAAACTCCACACCTACCCAAATCTCCTCATGTGGACCTCTGGACACCGCCATCTAAACACCGTTACGGCGCAATATTCACCTGATCCCGAGCATCCAGAGCTTGGATTCTGGGTCGTCGAAACGCCGTCGCTACGGGAATTCCCGCAGCAGTTCCGCACTTTTGAGCTAGTCCTTAACAGCGACAACACGATCTCGATTTTCGTCACCGATGTCGATCCAATCGTTGAAGGCAATATGCTTGCGGAGAGGTCGCGTTCCTATGCCATCGCGGCTTACCAGATTTTCAATTCCACACTTCCGGTCGAACCCACTGGTTCGGTCTCCTACAACGCGGAACTTATAAAGCAGCTGACCCCAGCGATGCAGGAGAAGCTCAAAGCAGTGGCCTCCGGATCCAGTGCGCGCGGGGTATCAAATGGCGAAGAAGTATTCTCGATCTCTTCCCAGATAGAGAGCGAACCTGCGGATGACACATACCGCCATCCATGTGCTATTGGCCCATTTTTGCGTTTGTGCACCGCATGCCCTGATATACCCGATATATTTGCAGCCCGATTCCACGATGTGTTATCAATGAGAACATCATAGGCCGGCGGCGAAAATCGGGAGGCTAAACCTCTTACTGGAATCCCCTTTTTGTCAACCCCAGGATTGACGGAGTTGACAAAGCAGAACCATCTGGACAAATCTCGTCAACAGATTGACGAAAAAGCGCTTGGAGATGTGCAATCGGGTTATGGATCGACCGTTCGACGGCCAAACAAGGGGTAGCTCTCCCTCAGTATGTGTCCTCAATACGAAACCGTTCAATTGATCGTAGCGATCTAGCCTCGGCAATAGGTAATGGACTCCCCACCATGGGCGATATTGGAGCATTTGAGGCAGTCATGATACCTATACATCAGGGAGAAGGAGATCGGGAGAGCGAGAAAGAAGAATTCTAGCGTTAAAATCCCTGAAGAATTATTGATCTATAAGGGGGCTGTCAAACTTCAACCCTACAGAACAGCCATCTACAATTTTCTAGGCATCTTAGCGACAGGGTTGATTTCAAGCTCTCCAACCATGACCTAAGAAGGACTTGCGGCCGAATGATGCATCGTGCCGGAGTAACGCTAGAGGAGATCGCTCGAATCTTCGGACATTCCGACACTAGAACAACGGCTCATTACATCGGCCTCGATTTCGAGGATATGAACGCGGCGATGGCGAGGTATAGCCAGTACCAATATTTCTTGGTTGTACCGCGAATGGTACAAAATGAGTTGAGCCAGGAAAAGAGTGGACAGAGCGGGATTTGTGACCGCTAAACCGCCTGGCTAAACCCTAAATATTACCGAAACCGGAAATCTCCTTGCCGAGGGACGGTGATAGTGTCAAACGCCTTCAATCGTCTTTTTCAGCGTCGCGACCCACTCCAAAATGGTTGTGTCATAACTGTCTCTTGTGTCACGGCCGAGCGGGCGATGCAATCCCGCCGCCAATCGTCCCCCAAGCTACTTTCCTCTTAAATACCGCAGCTAGCCGCCGTTGCCGTTGAACACTTGGGTTGGTCCGTGGTCGCGTTCTATCGGCCACCCATCCATCTGCTGTTTCATACAGCCGGGCGCCGTGCTGGACCGTATCATCATCGTCAAGGCCAACGAACTGGAGGACCGACCATAAGACCCGCCCAAGCACATCAAAGCCTTCAGGCACGATGAGTAGGTCTGAAAGGAGATGCCGTATTAATCCTAAATTCATTGTGCGATTGCACAAATGAAATCCCAGAAGCTATGGAGCGGTAATCCAGATGGAGGTACGATGATCTGGAGGATTAGTTTAACAATAAAGGGAAAGAGTTGGTAAAGGACTAACCCCTGATAGCGTCAAGTAGCTTCCGCCTCTCCTCGCTAACCGCGACGGTGATACCCCTTTCCTCCCACTTTTGAACGATCGCATTGATTTGCTCGTTCAGAAGGAGTAAGGCCTGAGGCGTTAGTATCGAGACCCCATCGGCAATGGCTATTCTCTCTTCGTCCGTGTCGATTACCTCGTTAAAGAAGTATAGTCGGACGTCAGAGTCGGTCTCGTCTAGCAACACATTGGTCGAATATATCTTGACAAAATTGGCGCCTCTTCCCTTACATATCCTCTTCTCAGCCTTCTTCTCCTCTTTCTTAGGCATTATGGTGCCCCCACATTTTTGCATATAGGCCCATATGCGGCCTTAAGATCTAGACAGTCAACGTCCTTACAGACTATCGGTTGCTGTGCTTCAATACGATCGACGGGCTTCCCCATCACCACCCACTCGTTGGGCGTTGTCTCTTCGCATTGCACCTCTTGGTACTCGCCGAATTGCCTCCCTATGGATTCTATCCTCTCAGTCTCACGGGCATCCGCCAGCTGAGCACCTCTTAGGATACCTTCCGCGCTTAGGTAGTATAAATCCCCCAGACTGACGATTAGAGCTTCGTCGAGCGCCTCCATTATGTCCTCCTCCGCGAACTCTGGAGACAACTGTGATGCCGATGACGCCCTGAAAGAACCCTTGTCGAAGAGGTCGAGAACGATTTGCTCCTCAGAAGACATTTTGGTTGCTGGAATCCTGGTTATCATCACTCTAAGGCCATCGCTTGTTTCATCCTTCTCGACACCTGGCATCTTCTTTTGTATGAACTCAATGAGTTCGATGTAGCGCTTTATGGTCTCGTAGTGCAGCCCAGTCATCTCGTTTAGCTCCCTAATGCTGAACGCCTTGCCCTCGGGTGCTGCCTTCACTGCATACGCTAAGGATAGGACTACTTCCTGCGGGTTTCTCCTCATAATCTTCACATCCCACATGAAAATGTTTAGCATTTTTCCGTGCTGTAACCGGTTAAGAGACAAATTAGTATTTAATCCATTGCAATATAGTGAATAATTTCATTATAGTGAAAAGCTTTTATGGGTAAAGCGGATATAGAAAGACACCAATAGTGAATGAAATGGCTGGGGTAGAGAGGAAGGACATTAGGACGTACTGGCCGGACATATCCGAGGAAATAATCCAGGCCTTCAACGAGTTCGATGAGTATGAGTGGGTGATCCTCTCGCGGATATTTGCCCAGAAACGCTTCGCAGGTCATGAGATTAATGAGGACGATTTGTTGCAGTCCTTCCCATCCCATAAGCTGGGCGAGGCGAAGGGGTGGTTGAAGAGGTTGGTGACAAAACAGGTCCTCCACAGCAAACCCAAGCCCGCGTGCCCGGTGTACAGTGGCCATTCTCACAATCCAGTTTTCTTAGAAAAATCAGCGTCCGGGAAGATTCTAGCAAGGATTCGTGATGACGATTCATTCAAAAAGGCCCTTATAAACCGAGCGATAGTCGTCATGAGAGTATCATCGGTGCTCGAGGGGGCGCTCGAAGGCATCTACCAGGACAAGGCGGGTAAGTCCATCCTAAAGCCCGCAATAAGGCCGTCGGAGACCCTACTCGAGGAAGGATACGGCGCAATAGTCCCACTGGTGTTCATTTGTCCAACAACCAAGAAGCATCTCCCACTCATTGAGTATGAGGTCACCGACCCACGAACAATATTCACCCAGAAGACAGAGTTAATATGCCCCCACTGCCGGAAAAAGCATATAGCCTTCGCATCTGGCAAGATAATGTGATCTCGAGGGGGAGTTTGTATCTCCGCCGAGTTAGATACATCAACCTTTATGGCATTGTTGGGTATCCCCCCTTTCTGTTAGAACTACCATTAGTATTGTCCTAACGAGCGGGAATAGCGGGATTTGTAGCCGCTAAGACGTCTGGCTAACCAAACTTTTTACCGAAACCGGAAATCTCCTTGCCGAGGGATGATGACAGAATCAAACGCCTTCCTTTACTTTTTTAGAGGGAGTCTTGGACGAACAATTCCACGACCGTTCGGTCGGAAGACGTTCGGGCCACTAACTAACCTAACTGTCCTAACTCCATGACCGCGAACGGCTGCGCCGAATCGATGAAGGGGGCGATTGGTAGGAGGCGGAGAGAAGCTCTTGTGGTTTTGTGAGGGCGATGCTTCATTGCGGCTAGGTGTTGCGACGGCCGCCGTTGGCTCCCAGCCTGTTCGTCGTGGCATTGATACCGAAAGGGTGGCGGCAAGCGTCAATGCCCGCGCCTCAGCAGACGGCCGTCACTATTATAGATTCATGGAATCAATCGGGCATCATTATGTCAGGACGAGTATTATTCCCGCCGGTAATATGTGGGGAAACATCCGATATGCTTTCTTAACGCTATTTGTCTTGACCGCTCTGGGGCTCGTAGCCAGTGGTGCTGTGGCTGCTGATGACACTAATGCCGATGCGCCGAATGTCGTGACGGCGACGAACGAAGCCGCGGTCACAGGAGCCTATGGGGATTTTCAATACTCCATTATCGACAGTGAAGTATGCATCACGGGCTATGCCGGCCACGGAGGAAACGTTGTCATACCATCTGAAATCGACGGCATGCCGGTGACTAGCATTGGTGATTCGGTGTTCTACTATCGTTCCCTTACCAGTGCCATCATTCCCGATACTGTCACTGCCATTGGTAACTCGACGTTCTATGCATGTACATCCTTGGACTGGGTCAGCATCCCGAGCGTCACTACTATAGGCGACTCGACATTCTACGGCTGCAACTCCCTGTTTCGCATAATCTTTCCCGACAACGTCACTAGCATCGGCGACTCTGCGTTCCGAGGGTGTAGCTCACTGACTTCGATTAGCTTCCCGAGCGTCGTTAGCGTCGGCGACAATGCATTCTCTGGATGCTACAAACTGAACTCAATCAACCTCCCGAACGTCAAAAGCGTCGGCGCTGGAGCGTTCTCTAGCTGCACTGCATTGTATTCTATCAATCTGCCAAATGTAACTACCATCGATGGAGGCGCGTTCAATGGTTGCAACAATCTAGCTAGCATAGAAGTAAGCGAGGACAATAAGGAATATTCAAGCATCGACGGCGTGCTGTATAGCAAGGACATGACCGTGCTGTTGCTGTGCCCTGAGGGCAAGAGCTGGCAGTTCGCAATACCTGATAGCGTCACCACCATCGGCGACTATGCATTCGAGGGTTGCGGCTCCTTGAGCAGCGTTGTCATCTCGGACAGTACAACCAGCATTGGCGACTATGCGTTCTACGACTGTTACAACCTAGACACGTTGAAGTTCATGGGCGATGCCCCTACCTGCGGCTTGGCCTGGGCGCCATACAGTAACCCCGATTTGACTGTTTACTTCTCCGATGGCGCCTCTGGATATACAACACCAACGTGGCTCGGCATCCCTTCATATCGTATGGCTGCCCTGGATGCACCACAGAACCTAGAGGCAAATGTGAATGGTAACAATGTGTACCTCACTTGGTCCGCTCCACCCGTGGGCGATAGAGCCCCTGTACTTTACTATGAAACCTTGTTCAAGATAAGTGGTGATGATGGACCTTGGATCAAGTCTTCGAGTTATGCATATGGATGGATAACTGGCCTTGAGGGCGGGAAAGTATACTCGGTAGGTGTCAGGGCAGTCAACATAGCCGGCACCTCTGAGATCTCATCGATTGATGTCCAAATTCGCAAGGTCCCCGACGCGCCTGAGATCGTCGCCACTGCGGGTGATGGTGAAGTGTTACTGTCCTGGGCAGAGCTACTGGCTCCGGAGAACGGCTTGGCCAATATCGAGCAATATATTGTCTATCAGGACGGGGTAAAAATCGCTCAAACTACAAATACGACACTCTTAGTGACAGGCCTCATCAATGGGCAGCCATATTCGTTCAATGTATCAGCGCAGAACTCCATGGGAATTGGGTCGAACTGCACGGTTGTGTCTATGCCGAAAGCCATTTCCGACATACTGGATGAGGCGAAGAAAGGAGGCTCTGGGGACAATATAGTACTACTCGCCGCAGCCGGGGTCGGCATAGCGTTAGTCGCCTTAGTCGCAGTGGCAGCGCTTATGTTGAGGCGGAATGGGTGAGCAGGACGATGCATCAGCCTTGGGACGAATCATACTGCTGGACCGCTATGAGATATTGTGTCGTAAAATAGAATGAAGACGTTCTCGCCCTCCATATTATGACAGCTAATGGCGCATTACTTAGGAAAGGCTGAACAATCCTTCCCTTCAGCAGTGGGGCATGAGGGTAATATCAACTAGGGGGAAGACCCCCCCCTTGCCAGAATGGGCGTTCAAGGTCGTGAAATCGTCCGCGAACCTGGCGTTCTTCTTTGTCTTAAAGCATCATCTTGCTCTTTTTCCTTTACTGAAGTCCTTAGGCCGCTTCTCGCTCGGCTTGTATGGTAGGAGGCTCGGATCGTCGCTGTGGTGGATTTTCTGATGACAATCCCTGCAGACGATGATTATCTTGTCTTCTTTGTAGCTCGTGTGGTGCCTTTCCATTTCAGCAACATCCACGTCGAGCAGTTCCTTGATATGTTCTTTGCTCTCGACCCAAAAGTAGCTCTTCTCTATGACCTTGACTCCGCAAATATGGCAGTTGGCAGACTTGTTTAGCTTGAGAGCTATGTCCCGCCTCTGAATCATGTCACTGTGGTCTGGACAGTACTTGGTCAGGAGCCATTTGAAATCGTCCTGCCCCACTATGTTGTATTCTGTCGGCATCCATTCGGTGGCTTCGCCCTCTATCACCCTTTCCCGAGAGACTGGCATCTGGCAGAACGGGCATCGATACACTTCCTCAGCACATTTTGAGCAAAGGGAGCCAGCGTCACCGAAAAATTGACCACATCTCATGCAGATGCCAGTATCACCTCCATCAAATTGTCGCAGCATCTCAACTCGCGGAATTTTATTTTCATGCAGGCTTCTGAGGTGTTTATAAACTTCAGCCATATCCGACGTTCGGTCAGATCCGACTGTTAAGTAGGTCAATAAGGGCGCGCCGTAGCGGGACCACATGGATTCCTCGGAATCCCTGAAGTCAGCGAATACAAAGTGTTTCTCAAGCCTAATGAATAGTATCTTGGGATCCTTTGTGGGCACATATCCCGACCTCAGAAGGATGCCTTGGTACCACCGGGCGAGAGGGTAGTAACCTATCGGTCTACCGTCCTCAGGATACTTCCAATCAATCCTGAGGGAGTCGTACCCCCCATACTCATCTTCCACGATCGGGATTTTCTCGAACTCATCCCTGCATCCTTCCGAACAGAACAACGCATCACTGTTTAGTAGTCCATCGCAGCGATGGCAGAAACCCTTTGGAGTTAGGCCCGAATAGCTCCCAAAGAAAAGACCCTCCTCTTCACAGGATTCATAAAACGAGAACCTGAACGGTATGGCGAACTCGAAGTAATCGTTCAGCTCCCTCCCTGCCAGGATGAGAGACCTAAGCTTCTTCCAGTCTGGGTTATTCTGAGCCGCATATAGCATTGGGCACGGGCTTTCCCATATGGGGACGATCTCTGTTCCCCGCATGTCCGCGAAGACCACCGTATCCATGAAGTTTTTATAGAAAAGGTTAGGGCTCTTGCTAGCCTCCCGCCATCCCATTTCCGTTAATGCTTCACCGTACCTCTCCAAGACATTGAAGCATTTCGGGAATAGTTTGTGTCCGGCCTTGTCATAGGGTTGCATCTTGTCGCCCACTCATAACTGCATAGCGCGATAAAATTACTCACATCCAACTTGTCGATTCGCGTTCAACGGTCTTGCCGAGAGTTGAATGATTCGGGCTCCACCTGCATTCATTTGCACGATAGCTAAGGAAAAATTGAAGATGGCATCGATTAATCTTCAGTCGTGTTCGACCTCAGCGATATGATAAAAATACTTGACGCCGAGTCCGAATATTATAACGACAACGCGAGGCGCTATAGGAACTCTCTAACCGGACTCATCACCTTAGGGCTAGGGTCCCTGATCTCGCTATTGGCCTTACTCAGGACCAACCAGATAACCTTGCCGAGCGATTTGGCGGCCCTCATTCCATCCTACACGGCAATCCTCCTCATCTCGTATGGGCTGTTCCTCCTATTTCAGTGGTACAACGTCAAGCTCCTGACTGAGCTGACGGAGGAAATCGATGCGGCGCCTACAGACCGAGAATTATTAACGGCGTCAAAAATTACGGGGGACCCATTTAGAGTTACCTTCAATCTTTCCTTCCTGATCGCCATCGTCGCTATTCTGCTTACCCTGAGCAACCTTTCGTCGAGCAGTCCCTCATCTTGGTGGCTATTACTGATAATATGGATAGTGCTTCTGCTACCGATAGCTTGGCGTATTTATCGTTCAAAAAGAGATAGAGAATCTATCGTATGGTATAGTCTGAAGTTAACGTCGAGCCCATTGATATTCTATCCATATTCCTTGGGACTTCTAGTAACCGGCCTCTTCTTCTTAATATTCATCCCGATGGCGGGGGGTACCGACGGGTTCATCATTTCTCTCTATATTGTCGTTTTACAGATAATATTCGTTCAAGGCCTCGCATTCTACAAGGCCCAGATCGAAAATAAAATCATAGCCTTTCGGCTTGTCGGGCTTAGGTACAAGCTGATCCATGGCGAGGTGAATAACGAGGATTTCCTTTTTCTACATGAGAGAATAATCAAGAAACCGATGCCGAAGGTCAGTAACGTTGCTAGTGAGCCCCCATCGAACGATGCAAACAAGTGTGGATAAGCTGAAAGATGCAATGCTTTACAAATCCGCATTTAGCATAATTGTTTTTGGAGTCACATTGAACCGCATCAGAATAGCATTTCCTGGCGTCATTATAGTTGAATTGCAGCTCGAAAGTAATTCCTTGAATGAGGAATTTCATCGACCGCTCACTGACCATATTTTATATAAATGGCATAATGGCTATATTAAATTAGGCAATAGCATAATACCATCATCCTCATCCGCTTTTAGGCACCGATGGTACTAGACAAGAATTGTCATGCCCCTATAGCGACATTATTTCGCGTAAATGATACACACCGACATAATTAAACTGGAAATCTCCTCGATAAGGGACAGTGATAGGAACAAACCTTTTCATTCCCTTTACATCGTGCCCTCCAGGTCGTGTCAGAGCGGTCCTAAGTGTCGCAACAAAGCAGAGATATAATAACGGCGGGCCCGGCACTCACTTCTTTTTAGAAGACATTAGCTACATAGCAATGTCCGTTTCATAATATATCATATTTAATAAATTATAGTGTACAAAGATATAGGGGCAATCTTATCTGGATAAAGTGCGTTCTCTCTTCAAATTTTGGCGCTCTATGGTGGCAGAACGGCGGAGTCGCGTAGGTGCCAATCATTCTGAAGAAACGACTTACAAGAATTTCCGCTAAGGGGAAAGGCATCCATGCTGAGGTTGGAGGATATTAAGAAAGGAGTGGCGCTGTTAGGTATCGAGCCTGGCCAGGCTGTGCAAATCATCTCCACGGATCCAGTGGGGGAGGCGCTGACAGTCTACTACAAGACCAAGGATGGCCAACTAAAGGAACAGATGCTTTTCCGTTCGAACGAACCTTCCCTTTCTCTCGCTGAGGAAACACGATCGTGGGCTTTCGACGCACCAGGGGAAGAGTTCAAGCTGGCCGTAGAGGCTTACAGAATCAGCTTGGCACACCTCTTCGACCCCATGATGGCCGTCCACACCTCCAATGTGGAGCCGTTGCCCCATCAGATCACTGCCGTCTACGAATCGATGCTGCCCCGACAACCGCTTCGGTACGTGCTGGCCGACGACCCTGGAGCCGGGAAGACCATAATGGCGGGACTCCTGATCCGAGAACTACTAATGAGGGCTGACGCCGAGCGGATTCTGATCGTTGCTCCGGGAGGCTTAGTGGAGCAGTGGCAGGATGAGATGTATGAGAAGTTCGGCCTTTCATTCACGATCCTTTCCAGAGAAATCGTAGAGAATTCGCTGAAGGGGAATCTGTTTGACGATTACCCACTCCTTATCGCCCGGCTTGATCAGCTCTCTCGTAATGTGGATCTGCAGGAGAAGCTCAAGCAGACTTACTGGGACCTTGTAGTCGTAGACGAAGCCCACAAGATGTCCGCCACCTACTACGGGAAAAAAATCAACAAGACACTAAGGTTCAAGCTGGGAGAGCTGCTTAGAGAACAAACCCGTCACTTTCTCCTCATGACGGCAACGCCCCATAATGGAAAAGAGGAGGACTTTCAGCTGTTCCTTTCCCTGCTTGACCCGGACCGCTTTCTCGGCCGATTCAGAGATGGGGCCCTCAAAGTGGACGTATCTGACATAATGCGCCGGATGGTGAAGGAGGAGCTGTTGAAATTTGACAGTACTCCTCTCTTCCCTGAGCGAATAGCGGAATCGGCCACCTATGAGCTTTCCGAAGCGGAAGCGGCCCTCTACCACGACGTGACCCAGTACGTTCGGGAGGAGATGAACAAAGCCGACCGGATCGAAAACAACCAGCGGAGAGGAACCATAGGGTTTGCCCTTACGGGCCTTCAGAGGCGGCTGGCATCCAGTCCCGAAGCGATCTTTCAATCCTTGAAACGCCGTAGAGAACGTTTAAAGGGGCGGGTAGACGAGGTCAAGATCTCATCAGGGGAGCGAGTCAATAGCACTTTTTCAGAACCGATCATGGATGACCCCTGGGATGCGGACGAGGAGCTAACCTCCGAAGAATACGAGCAGTTCGAAGAGAAAGTGGTGGACCGAGCTACCGCTTCCGCCACCATTCAGGAACTGGAGTCCGAGATCCATATCCTAGAAGGGCTCGAAGAACAGGCACGCCGGTTGGTCCAGTCGAAGATGGACCGGAAATGGGACGAACTCTCCAGACTGCTTCAGGAAACGCCTGAGATGAAGGAGGGGGGCCGGCAGAGAAAGCTCATCGTGTTCACCGAGTACAAGGACACCCTCCGCTACCTGGCGTCCCAGATCCGCAGCCTTCTCGGTTCCTACGAAGCGGTGGTCACCATCGACGGCGGCGATCGCAGGGAGGAGCGGCGGAAGAAGCAGGAGATGTTCAGGAACGATCCCGGTGTGCGGATCCTTGTCGCCACCGATGCGGCTGGGGAGGGTGTGAACCTCCAGAACGCCCATCTGATGGTGAACTATGATCTTCCCTGGAACCCTAACCGGCTGGAACAGCGGTTCGGTCGAATCCATCGTATCGGCCAGACGGAGGTCTGCCGCCTCTGGAACCTGGTAGCTGCTGAAACCCGAGAGGGGGATGTCTTCCAGCGATTGCTGCAAAAGCTGGAGACCGAGCGACAGGCGCTAGGGGGCAGAGTGTTCGACATTCTAGGCGAAGTGTTCAACGAGCGGAGTCTCAAGGATCTCCTGATCGAAGCAATCAGATATGGAGACGACCCAGAGGTTCGCGCCAGGCTTCTGAGAAAGGTTGAGGGCGCCTTGGACACCGATCATCTGCAGGAGATCATGCGACAGAACGCTCTCTGCGAGGAAGTGATGGACGCGGAGCGGCTGTTCGCGATCAAATCGGAGATGGAGAAGGCGGAGGCCCGGAAGCTTCAGCCTTACTTCATCCAGTCGTTCTTCTCCCGGGCATTCGAGGAATTCGCGGGCTCTCTCAGGCCGAGAGAGAAGGGGCGGTGGGAGATCAGGCATGTGCCAGCGAGCATCAGGGAACACTCCCGTCGCATTTCCTATGGGAGGCAGCAGCTACTACCGGTCGTGGACCGCTACGAGCGGGTGTGTTTCGAGAAGGAGTATGTTCGATTGATGGACCCGCCAGGCGCCCCCATGGCGGAGCTGATCCATCCGGGCCATCCGCTCATGGAGGCGGTGACCGATCTCGTTCTGGAGGCCCATGGGTTGAAGATGCGTCGGGGGGCGATATTGTTGGACCCTAACGACCTAGGAACGGTACCTAAGTTGCTGTTCATCATCGACCACTCCGTGCGAGATGGCAACGACGAGAATCGCACCGTATCGAGGAGAATGCAGTTCCTGACCATCGATCCTGAGGGCATGGCAGAGAACGCCGGTTACGCTCCTCACCTGGACCTGCAGCCGATTGACGAGAATGAAATGGATATAGTCGATGATGTTCTTACCTCTTCTTGGATCAACAATGATCTGGAGCATCTAGCGTTAAGCTATGCTACTGAAAGGATCGTGCCCGAGCATTACAATGAGGTGAAGGGCCAACGGGAACACATGGCCGACCGCACGCTGGAGGCGGTGCAGGCGCGACTCGTAAAGGAGATCAACTATCAGTCGGGCCGTTACTTGAAGCTTCAAGCGCAGATGCAAGCCGGAAAGGATGTTCGACTGAACCTGGAGAATACCAGACGGACAGTGGATGATCTCACTGCCCGCTTGAATAGAAGACAGCAAGAACTGAAAGCTGAGAGACACATCATTTCAGCGACTCCAGTCATAGCAGGCGGCGCGTTGATCATTCCCGCAGGGCTCTTGGCGCAAAGGCGTGGAGAGGAAACCGTCGTCGATGCTGCTGCTAGAAAACATGTTGAAATGGTGGCGATGGAAGCGGTGCTGGCGGCTGAGCGGGCTCTTGGTAACGAGGCGGTAGATGTCTCGGCCGAGAAGTGTGGTTGGGATATCACATCCTGGACCGAGGGTCAAGAAACGCGTCATATCGAAGTAAAGGGAAGAGCGAAGGGGCAAACCTCCATCACCGTATCCAGAAATGAGATCCTCTACGGTCTTAACCAGGCTGATAAATTCATTCTTGCCATCGTCCTCGCGGACGGTGAAACCTACGAGGGCCCTTTTTACATCAGAATGCCATTCGACCACGAGCCCGGCTGGGCGGTTACGAGCGTCAACTTCGACCTGCAAGAGCTGCTAGGCAGGGCGGAGAGGCCGTGAAACGGGAAGATTCCATGACTGACATCAAAGCTCCAAAGAAACTGATTGAAGTTGCCTTACCTCTCGATGAGATCAATGCTGCATCCGTGCGAGAGAAATCAATTCGGCATGGCCATCCTTCTACTCTTCATCTGTGGTGGGCCAGGCGGCCTCTTGCTGCGGCACGAGCGGTACTCTTCGCCCAGCTTGTCAACGACCCCGGTTACGAACGCAGCCTCGGGCGCGGCGTGAACAAGGAGAAAGCGGAGGCCGAGCGGAAACGGCTCTTCGGCATCATGAAGAAGCTGGTACTCTGGGAGAACACCAACAACGAAGAGGTTCTTGCCGAGGCGAGGGCAGAGATTCAGAAGAGCTGGCAGGAAACCTGCGCCTTGAACAAAGGCCACCCGCAGGCGAAAGAACTCTTCAATCCAGAGAAGATGCCGGCGTTCCACGATCCTTTTGCCGGCGGGGGAGCGATTCCCTTGGAGGCGCAGCGCCTGGGCATTGAATCGTGGGCTTCCGACCTGAATCCGGTGGCGGTGCTGATCAACAAGGCAATGATCGAGATTCCTCCAAAGTTCTCGGGCATGGCTCCAGTCAACCCAGAAAGTCAGAAGCAGAAGCATATGGGCAACGGCTGGAAGGGGGCGGCGGGCCTGGCCGAGGATGTGCGTTACTATGGCCAATGGATGCGGGACGAGGCGGAAAAACGCATCGGTCATCTATATCCCAAAGTTCTTGTCACAAAAGAAATGGCCGAGGAGCGGCCCGACCTTAAGGAGTATGTCGGAGAGGAGCTGACGGTCATCGCTTGGATATGGGCGCGGACAGTCCGCAGTCCGAATCCCGCGTTTAAAGATGTAGAGGTTCCACTCGCTGCATCCTTCTGGCTTTCAAAAAAGAAAGGGAAGGAAACGTATATTGAACCAATAATTGAAGGTGAGTCATACAAATTCCGAGTTAAGATGGGGAATCCACATGATATGGAGGCAACAACTAACGGAACCAAAACATCACGTGGTGCTAATTTTCAATGCATTGTTTCGAAAGTCCCCCTTGAAGGTGACTATATAAAGAAAGAATTTTCAGAAGGCCGCGCGGGCGAACGTTTAATGGCAGTAGTTGCAGAGGGAAGAAAGGGTAGAGTTTACCTATCGCCCTCCTCAGAAATTGAGCTTGACGCAAGAAATATTAAACGATCATGGAAACCAGAGGTGCGGATAGCCGAAGATCCAAGGAGCATGTGGGTTATCAACTATGGCCTAAAAACCTTCGGTGATCTATTTACCCCACGTCAGCTCGCTGCACTCAACATCTTTTCCGACCTCATTGGTGAGGTTCGGGATCTTGTGCTGAAAGACATGCTAGCTGCTGGCATGCAGCATGATATTGATACAAATAACCGAGAGTATGAAGAAATTGCATATGCTGATGCCATAGCCATATACCTTGCATTTGTTGTGGATAAATCCAGTGATTATTGGTCATCAATATGTAGTTGGCATAATTCTAGAGAGCTAATACGAAACACTTTCAGTCGGCAGTCAATTCCCATGACCTGGGACTATGCAGAAGCAAATCCGTTCTGTTGCTCAACGGGGAATTGGATGGCGATGGTTGATTGGGTTTGGAAGGTGATTGCTGAATTACCATCGACCAATGTATCCAGAGCCATAATGCATGATGCTCAGAATCAGTGTTTATCAAATCAGAAAGTAGTATCGACCGATCCGCCCTATTATGACAATATCGGTTACGCAGATCTCTCTGATTATTTCTATGTCTGGCTTCGACGGAGCTTAAAGCCGATTCTTCCCTCGTTGTTTGCTACAATGGCAGTTCCAAAGTCTGAAGAGTTGGTTGCGACGCCTTATCGTCATGGCTCGAAAGACAAGGCCGAGGATTTCTTTATGCGAGGAATGACCGAGGCGATGCGTCGTATAGCTGAACAATCTCATCCTGGCTTTCCTGTAACAATTTATTACGCATTCAAGCAATCAGAGACAAAAGCAGGCGATACTGTATCGAACGGGTGGGAATCTTTCCTTGGCGCAGTAATGAAAGCTGGTTTTGCAATCAACGGCACTTGGCCGATGCGTACTGAAATGGGAAATCGCATGGTTGGAACAGACGCAAATGCTTTAGCCTCCTCAATCGTCCTCGTATGTCGCAAACGTGATCTGAATGCGCCTACAGCCTCTCGCAAAGAGTTTCTCCGTGAAGTAAAGGCTGCTCTTCCCGAAGCGCTTGATGAAATGACTGCTGGATCAATCGCACCTGTGGACCTTGCTCAGGCAGCCATCGGCCCTGGGATGGGCATCTTTTCGCAGTACTCGGCAGTGCTGGAAGCCGACGGTACACGAATGTCAGTACACGACGCCCTCGTACTCATAAATCGAGAACTGGATGCTTACTTTTCTGGAGCATCGGGGGACCTCGATGCCGATTCGAGATTCTGCCTGGGGTGGTTCGAACAGATGGGCTGGAAAGAAGGAAGGTTCGGCGAAGCCGATGTTCTCGCCCGCGCCAGGGGAACGACAGTGGACGGCGTCAGGGAGGCCGGCATCCTAGAAGCGGGCGGAGGTAAAGTTCGCTTGATTAGATGGTCTGAGTATCCTGAAGCATGGATGCCGGAGGGAGACAAACGGACGCCTGTCTGGGAAGCGCTTCATCATCTTATACGAGTACATCAGGCAGACGGAGACTCGGCAGCGGGAACGCTACTAGCTCACATGCCTGAAAGAATAATGGCCATTAGACAGCTTGCCTATCGTCTTTACACAATGTGCGAACGCAAGGGATGGGCGGAGGATGCTCGCCCCTATAACGAGCTGATCGTTTCCTGGGGCGCCGTGGAAGAGGCGACGCCGGCTGCCATTGAGAATAAACCCCAGAAGAGACTCGACTCTTATGGAGAATAGACATGACACTCAAACCCTGGCGTGAAGTAGCGGTACCGCATGAGGATGTTCTGAGAGGAACCTTTCAGCAGGCCGAATTCGCGGCCGACCTCTCAAAGGTCCATACGAATCCTGAAGAGTCAAAGGAATACGGAGACCCTGTCTTTTTCTTCAAGCGTACCTTCATCACCGAGGGGATGCGGCTCCTTCTCGAATCGGTGTTGAACCGGATCACCGGCAAGGGAGGAGACCCGGTTATTCAGCTGCAGACCGCTTTTGGCGGAGGAAAGACGCATACCATGCTGGCCGTCTACCACATGGTCCGGGGAACCGTTCCGGCGGCCGAATTGAATGGAGTGTCACCAATTCTGGACGCTGCCGGCATCATCGAGCTGCCTCGTGTTCGAGTGGCAGTCATCGATGGTACGAAGCTTTCTCCCAACATGCCGGACCGTCGTGGAAATGTTGATGTCCGGACCATGTGGGGAGACATCGCCTGGCAGCTCGGTGGGGAGGAGGCCTACGAGCGTATAAGACAAGCAGATGAGTCGGGGACCTCTCCTGGAAAGGAGACTGTCGCCAAGCTTCTCAACGACTACTCTCCTTGCGTGATCCTCATGGACGAGCTGGTCGCATACGTCCGCCAGTTCGAGGACAAGCGGACCTACACCGGAGGAACCTACGAATCCAACATTACCTTCATGCAGGTTCTCACCGAGGCCCTGAAGGCTGCTCCGACAGCCGTTCTACTAGCATCCCTTCCGGAATCGGACCAGGAGGCTGGGGGCAAGCAGGGAGTCAAGGCGCTGCACACCCTTGAGCATTACTTCGGCCGGGTGCAGGCACTATGGAAGCCGGTCGCTGCCGAGGAAGCGTTCGAGATCGTCAGGAGGAGGCTCTTCTCCGAAGTGGTCGATACCTCTACGGTAGAAGAGGTCTGCCGCGCCTTCGCCAACCTCTATATCGGAGAAGGATTCCCGCAGGAAACCCAATCGAGCCAATATTATCACAGGCTTGTCAACGCCTATCCAGTTCACCCCGAGGTCTTCGACCGCCTGTACGAGGATTGGTCCTCTCTTGAGAACTTCCAGCGTACCAGGGGCGTGCTGAAGCTAATGGCAAAGGTCATACACCGCCTGTGGAAGGATGGCAACAATGACCTCTTGATCATGCCTGGTAACCTTCCCCTTTACGACGGAAACATTCGCAACGAGATGATATACTATCTTCCTCAAGGGTGGGACCCCGTGGTGGAACGGGATATCGACGGCGACCGGGCGGAGGCGACCGAGATCGATGACTACAATCCTCGCTTCGGAAGCGTGCAGGCCGGTCGGCGAGTGGCCAGAACAATCTTCCTGGGAAGCGCCCCAGGAACCACCAACCGCATGGCCAAGGGAATTGAGGAAGAACGAGTCATGCTAGGAAGCATTCAGCCGGGGCAGCAGACCAGCGTCTTCAAGGACGCCCTCCGCCGCCTTTCCGATCGTCTCTACTATCTAAATGGTGACGATCGCTATTGGTTCGACACCCGCCCCAACCTCCGGCGAGAAATGGAGGAGAGGAAGAAGCGGTTCGACAAGCAGGAGGATGTAATCCCCGTAATTAGGGACCAGCTAACTAAGTCACTCCCCAGAGGCATCTTCGACGGCGTTCATGTCTTCACCCCTCATGCCGATTTACCTGACGATAGCGGCTTACGGCTGGTGGTTCTGCCCCCTGACGCTCACCATGGCAAGGGAAACATTCAGATGGCGTCGATCCTCGCTTCTGAGTACCTGAAGAAGCGCGGTGAGCAACCAAGGCACCGCCAGAACCGGCTTATCTTCCTGGCCGCCGGCGTCGAGAACGTCAACTTACTAATCGATCATGTTCGCTCGATGCTGGCCTGGAAATCGATAGTCTCCGATTATCAGAATAGTAGGCTGGTACTCGATAACCTAATGGCTAAGAGTGCAGAGGACAGCTTAGAAACGGCTCGTCGGACGGTTGAGAGGGCTCTCAAGGATACATACCACTGGTTGCTCGTTCCTATCCAAGAGGTGGTCGATGGTCGGGTGGATAGCAACATCGTCTGGGAAAGTTATGAAGTCAATTCCAGCGCTGGTAAGCCCTTAGAGGAGATCGAGCGAGTCTTGAAAGAGAACGAGGCTCTGATCACCGAGTGGTCACCCATCCATCTCTCCAACTTGCTCAAGCGCTGGTTCTGGACAGATGGCACGTCCGACATCATCGCTACTGAGTTCTGGGAGAGCAGCTGCCGTTATCTCTACCTCCCTCGTCTCCTGAACAAGGATGTCCTGAAGAGAACGATCGAAGAGGGTGCGGGCAAAGAGGAATACTTCGGACTCGCGGCGGGCAAAGACGGAAGCAGATATATCGACTTCTCCTACGGCAAGGGGAGGAATATGGTCGTTGTTGACGATTCCCTTCTTTTAATCGAGCCCTCCACCGCAGAGAGCTATGGAGAAAGTATCAAGCCTCCCGCAAGATCCAATGAGGAATTCGATGCTGGAGAAGCAAACGACGATGGCAGTATCGCGAAGAAAACCGGGCAAGCACCCTTCATTACTAATGAAGTGGACGTTCCTACAAAGTGTCGGTTCTACGGCTGTGTGGAACTCGACCCCATCACGGCAATGATCGATTTCAGCACTATCGTCGACGAAGTGATCGCTCAATTCACCTCCAAGCCAAGTGCGAAAGTGACCATCAGAGTCGAAATCGAGGCTCGCGACCCGAAGGGATTTGATGAAAATCTTCAGCGGGCGGTGCGGGAAAATACCAATACCCTTGGATTCAGCCCAGCGGAGTTCGAAAAGGAATGATATTAGGGCATTGAAGAATCAGAAAGTATCGTTTGTCTCATGGATCGACGCGATTTTACTCTTGAGGAAGTGAGTGATTACCAGGCCCAAGACGAAATTGGCGAGCTTTATGCAATCCAATAGAACTGTGTAGGTGAGGAGTGATATCTCATCACACGATGAGCCTCGGCCGGATACGCCGCTCCGCGTACCAGCATGCCAGCGCGGCCGCCAGCACGAAGTCGTCGTGCGTGCCCTCGCGCCACGCCTCGTAGGTATCGTGACCGGCATGCGTCACTTTGCGCTTGAAGCTCAGCATCTAGTCCATGAGCGTCTTGGCCTCGGGAAGCTCGCGAGCGATCTTGAACCGCCCGGTCTGCAGCGACGCCACTAGGACGCCAATGAGATCCCGCTTGGGCACGCCGAACTCCATGCCATCGCGAGTCGCCTTGTTCCCGGTCGTGATGGTCACAGCCAACGGCCTCAGGTACGCCTTGCGGAACATGTCCACCACCGCCCGGCCCATGCCGGTCGCGTCGATGACAAGGATGCAGTTCCGGTCGAGCGGTGGCGTTGCCATGAGCTTGGCGACCTTCTCCACCACCCGAGGATAGGCCGTGCCGATAGGATACCTTTCCAGGTGCCATAGGTGAAGATGCTTCTCCACCGCCGAGCCGCCGTCCACTTCAACATCATTACGTTCGACGACCGCCAGCGCCGAGTAGCCCTGCATCTGCCCCAAGTCCAAGCCGATGAAGAATAGTTTTCTAGCCTCCGGCGTTTCCACACGCCTGTACCCTGCAACTGTCGCATCTGCCCCATGTGTCTTAGAACTCATCACATCATCTCGAACAACGGCTTGATCTCGTCGCTCATCGACGCCGCCACCATGTCGTAGGTGAACACCGCGTCGACGATTTCCATGAACTCGTATCCGTACTCCTGACGGAACCACCACTCGCCGATGCTCTTCCTCTCCTCCAGAAACGCCTTGGAGATGCGGGGGCACTGCTCGGCCGTCACCGTCACCCGCTTCATCCTGAGCCTTGCGTCCACTCCTCGAAGAAGTGCCCCCGCTTGCCGAACGGCGTTGACATCAGGACGAGACGACCGCCGGAAATGGCCAGCATGGGCCACATGGCGCAGTACAGGTCATAAGGCACGCGCGACGCCTCGTCCTCGACGATTAGCGCCGCCCCGCTGAACCCCCGGACTGTGGCCTCGGACGACGGCAGCGAGACGATGCGCCATCTCGGTCTTGGCATGGGCAATATGAGTAGAGCCATGTGGTTGCTCTCAGTGCACCAGGCCAGCACTTATTTTCCAAAAACGGAAACAAATGTTCTAAGCCTGGGTAAAGGAGACAGAGCGAGATTTCTATCTTCGAAACCTACTGGCTCGAGCCCGTTTTGAACCACCATCGGTTCACTGCCCCCGATCGAGAGTTGTTGAAGAAATAAACCAATCCCTTTCTCGTCCTTTTTCTTTTCACCTCAAGAAATGGTCGAGACCGCTTGCTTCCTTTCTATTTCACCTTGTTCACCTCTTTTTCGGTATAGCTTGTAAGGTGAATAATCAAGAAAACATACGTAAAGAAAGTTCTATTTTATTGCTCTGATGTTCGGCCACCTCCCCTGTCATCCCTACTTGTGGGCTCCTTCCGACAATTTTGATATATCACCTAAGACATATGTCTTATGGGGAGCCAATTGAAAGCCCGAAAAGTGGAAAACGAACTGACCGAGCCAATGGAGCTAATAGCCAACATGATGGCCGAGAACATCGATCAATACTCTAGGATGAGCGAGGAAGTCCAGTGCGAAATCATAGAGGGCAGCGGGAAGGGATTGCCCACACTACTGAGGGCGATAGAGATGGATCGGCTGGCCCGGACGTTGGGCAATGACTTCGTCTATGGAGTGCCGGAAGGACCAGCTAGAGACTATGCGAGAAAGGTCAGGGCGGCGTATGAAGCGCAAAACGAGGCGACTGTCCAAGGACTCCTGGAGGAGTGCGGTGAGGAACGCTCGCCCCCAGAACTCGCAGAGACGGGATCAATCAAGGTCCCCAATCACAACGGGTCCTGCGACCGGTGCCGGATCGTGCTAGGCAAGTGGACCGACTCCTGCGGCATGGTCGCTCTCAAGAAAAGCATCGTGGCTGTAGAGCTCTGCAAGGACTGTCATAAGATGGTCCCCAAGGACAACTTCGACTTCGCAAAGTGGGCGATCAACGACGTCTTCGGCCTGGAGTGGGATGAGGATGAGTGCCGGAGGGCGATGTCTGGTCAGGGTCCCTCCCTGTGGGAGCTACGGACCATGAAGCTAAGGACGGAGGGCCGGGAGGACCCCGAGATCCCCGAGCCACCGCGGAGCGAGGAGGTCAAGAAGCTCAAGGAGAGCTTCAAAGAACAGGCTAGGGCCATGAAACGAATGAAATACATGCGACGCGGCCTAACTCCTCGTGAGGCCGAGGTCTTTATCTTCCTGAATGATGGGATGAGGCCTTGGCAGATCGCTGAGGAGCTGGGGATTAAAACCCAGACTGTGAACACCCTAATACGTAGGATACAGGGCAAGTTGGCCAAGAAACCCTAGATCTGTTCACATTTCCTCTGGTTAATTTATTATTTTAGGACTTCAATATTGTCTCATGAAGTCCGCCGTTGACCCAGGAATAGAGGCGAACAAGATATTGGTGGACATAGACAAAACGCTAAGAAATGAATTTGACCTCATTCTAAATCAATCAATTAACCCAAACACAAAGGGCTATGAGTATGAAAAAGCGGTGGCCAAATTTCTTCAACAATATCTAGACGGGATTGTTTGCTTCAACACCCGAGCTCGTATTTTGGACAATTCTCTGAACGCTGTGAACACATTTGCGAGGATGGAGAATGAGTTCGATGTTGTAGCTTCTTTCAGCGCTGCATATCCACGAATAGTGATGAAGACTGGAGACACAATCACCCTGCCATACGACGGCGTTGCGGCAATAATCGAGGTTAAACAGACGTTGACAAAGACCTCACTTGAAAAAGACCTGAAGAAGTTACGAAAGTTGGATGATTTGGCATATAATGGGCCATACCTTCGTCGGCGTGAACGATTTCTCCGGCTACCGGGGAAATCGGAGCGAACCAAGAATGTTCTCCTAACTCTATGCCAAATGCGGCCAGTAAGAACTTTGTTCTACATTGATTCTAAAATCGATGGTAACTCTCTCGTCAATCTTTTGAAAAAAAATGAAGAAACATGGGATATGCTCATCATCTACTCACAAGATCGATTAATTGGCAGCCCATCATTTCCTTACAACATCGCATTAGAGACCTATGAACGATCAACGCCAGATAGGGTACGTCTGCCTACAAAGCGGCGGTTTAGGATGACGGATAAAAACTCACTTTTATTCCTAATCAATAATCTATCGAATTCGTTTCCTGGATTTGAGGACACTAATGCGAACATTAGTTCATACATAATGCGGTTGACAAACCAGGCCAAAGAAGACTAGGAATGAGCTTTGATGCCATCCCCCATTAGTCACTCTCGCCCCGTAATGCAGCCTCAATTTGAGCGATTAGGAGCCTAGCTCCATCAGGTGAAATTCTAATCATCTTGAGCTCATCGCCTTCTAACACCCGAACTATGATCCATGGTAACAACGCCCTTTCCACGTCCTTTGAAACAATTCCCTGATCCTGGATGTCTTTTAGCAACTCACCCTCGATGCCTTGACAATATGCTTCGATTTGCGAGAAACTGCTGGGGCCAATTCCCTCAATATTAACTTCATCAATTGGCGTGTTCAATTCCTCGTGTGTATACTTACTTCTTGTAATCCCCGCATTTGCTCTGATATTCTTTCTATATTTATGGCCCATAATCTCCCAACCATTACGATATTTTCTATCCTTGTGGCATTATAAATAAAAAAAGGATATCATTAGCACAATACTCACGTTAAGACCAGGGGAGCCGAGAAAAATGACGAAGCGCGACAATCCTATTTGTTAAATACAAGCCAACAGAATTGTAAACTAATTCTACTGCCTCAGTATGCTGGCTTACCGTTCATGCAACAGTAAATTAATGGAAGAAGACAGAGATACATGTCTCATGAATGGGGTCGGGGAAGTTGACGTTATTGAGAAGATCGAACGAGAAGTTGGCATTACACCTCTGGGTTTATTCTCAAAATTTGCACAATCTAGTAAGTTAATTAGGAACAGGCTATTAAAAAAGCAAGTAAAGAATGGAGCAAGAGCAGGGAAAATGGATTTCCCCCTGGATCGTTATTTATTTTCACTTGGTTTCCAAATAGAGCGGACCAACGAAATATATGCCCAGTTTGATAGTGTTAACACAGAGGCTGTAAATCATCTAAAAAAGTTGGAGGTTTCAGCAGGAACTGGCATATCGTACAAACCACTGATTGAGGTGACTCATCTTTTTGAGTACTACATCTTCCTCTTGTCCAGAACCTTGAGCACGATAGGGAATGTCAATCTGTTTGTTTTTGAAACAGAAGATCAATGTTCCTACAACTTCAACAAGCAAAGAGAGAAGATATTGGAAGGAAGGGACATCTTCGGTCCAGAATATACCTCGATAATTCGCGATATGGGGTGGTATAATGAGGTCAGGATTGTGAGGGACAATACTGCTCACTTTATTGGTGGTTTTACAGCTTTAGATAAAGATGGGCCAGGGAAACCAAGCTTAATTTATTTTTCTTACCCTATCCTCGATAATTACGATGATGATGCCGATAACATTCAAATCGACATAAGTCAAGCAGTTAAGGCCTATCATGAAGGTTTCAATAACACCTTGAATCGGATTGGTAGGTGTTACCTGAAACAGTTAGAGCCAGAAGCGGTCTGGAATACTCCTGATCGCACCTACCAACACTTTTCGGAGATCAAACTATCCGGCCTTTTCGATGGCAAGGTCAATCTTAAGCGTTTAGAGGAGTCATATAATTAATAGATTATTTTGGCTTTCCAAAAATGTGGGCTACGTGAAGTACCCGGTGTTGGACGATGCCCTCTACCTCAAGATGATGGGAGTATGTGCAAAATACGAGCAGCCCGACATCATCGCCATTTTCGACCTCACCAGCATGCATATCTCCAGCCTGTGCACCCTGAACGCTAAGATCGTGATAAGGCAGGGGTCGAAGACCTACCTGAGGTGGGTCCAGCCGGAGACCAACAGAACCTTGCAGGCGCTGGTGCCCGACGACCGAAGTGAGAATATCGACCGGTTTCTTAAGATGAGGTGGCGGAAGTCTAGGCAACACCATCACTCCCTGGTCAAAGAGATAGGGCTCCAGGCGGGGTTTGAGGACGCGGCCTGATGACCTTTCGCCACACTGCTGCCTACGCGGCCTGACCAAGGAGGGCTACTCGATATCCGTGATCCCGCAGGTCATGGGCGGCACCCTTGATGCCACCATTCATGACTACTCGAAATATCTCAAGGAATGACTTATTTGAGACTGGTAGACAGACTATCTCGATAAAGCGGGAGAGTAAAAGTTTGGGATATTTCGAGTAGTTAAGCTAATATTGATGCAATAATAAAAAAGTGGACAGAGCGGGATTTGAACCCGCGGCCTCGACATTGCGAATGTCGCGATCTTCCAGCTGATCTATCTGCCCTTGCGTTTCGGTAACGGCAGGATGGATTTAAGCCTTTGTGGTTGCCAATGCGACTACACCGACTGGCTGGATGGCACGGGGGTGCTGCAGGTAACTGAGCAAAAGACGGCGCCGAACCTCAGGTTCCCCGATCACTTACGTTGATCGCTGCACCCTCATGGCACTCGGTCCCCTTTACCGCGAACCATGGAGACTGATCAACTACTCCATATGGTGTAGGTGCCAGGCGTTGCAGATCCGCCGCAAAGCACATATGGTCTCGAAATCGCGCAAGCGAGGAGCGATATGACCACTACGGGCATCGACACTTCAATAGAGGACCCGAGCGTCGCATTATCAAAGGGCTCATGCCCCACCATCTGCGGGTGACATCCGCCGGGTGATCCCTCGTCGCCGATGCATAAACGGCGCGGCGATGGCAGGAGGATAAAAGAATGCGGCTCTCACCGCTTCTTCTTAGGCTTCTGACGAACGATCTTGCGTTTGCGTTGCAGCTCCCCATGCTCATTTTCCAGATGCATGTGGAGCTCAGATATTGTTTCGAAAGTTTGACCGCATACGTGGCATTCAGTGTTCAGGGTTCCATTCATGTTTACAACTCGTTTTTCTTGTTCCGTTCACTCTATCTCCGCATGTTCGCATCGAACATGGCTTCCTTTGGTAATGATGCGGTCCTACATAAAAACCCTTACAACGACCGTCGCGGAACATCTTTCGCAGCGTGATCGGCCGTGAATGGATTAGTATAAATACTTAAAGAACGTGAGCGGTGTTGTCGCAAGTGTTCGCAAGGACCCTTGAGGCTGTAGGTAGTAATAATGTAC
>ENA-UOOM01000537-UOOM01000537.1-fermentation-metagenome-genome-assembly--contig:-NODE-537-length-42610-cov-44.277453_pt1 | contig 42610 bp, 31 predicted proteins | sample MGYA00245781_ERZ724031 | MGnify/ENA primary metagenome ERZ724031 (study PRJEB28704, sample SAMN03018317) | fermentation metagenome | biome: anthropogenic terrestrial biome; feature: soil; material... | reverse complement strand
TAAAACGCCGTCTGCTAGTTTGGTTCCCGCAGAAAAGACGCCAACTGCACCTAAGAAAGATGCTGCGTTAACTGCCGCTGCTTCAGATTTACAAAGTGCCATTGAAAAAGGTGATACTTACGTAAATTCAGATAAATTTAACCAGATGACAGCTGAAAAACAAAAGCAGTTACGGGATGCCATTCAAACTGGTAAAGAATTGATGGCTAAGTACAATACAATGCAAGCTGCCATGAATTCTGCTGCCTTGAAAGTAGACCAAAACAATAAAGCTAAAGCAAAAGCAAACGACAATACTCCAGCTTTAACTGCTTTAAGTGTTAATGACAACACACCTGTAGATACTAATGTAAGTGTGGGTAATGCAACAACTGATACAAATTCTAAATCTGATAACGAACAAATTACTGCGCCTGAATTGAGTCAAGCTGCACAAAATATTATAGTTTTGTTGCCAGCACTTAATCCAGAACCAAGTGGGGTTGCAAATATTGGGGCAAATGATTGGGATAGATTCTTATTTGTTCTTGCTGATGACAAAACAGCTACGATTAATCTCACCGATAATCTAACAGCCCCTGATAATTCAGCTGGTACAATTCCAGTTAATTCTACTTATACTGCTGGTACGGATCCTAGTGGTACTCAAATGCATTTATCATTTATTAAAACTATTAATGGTAATGGGCATAATTTAAAACTTAATAATTATACTTTTACAGATGGCCACCCATCATATATGATGGGATGGGGACCTTCTTCAATAGGTTTTAGTGATATTAATATTGATGGTAGTAATACAGTTAAACCTACTTTTGACCGCTATTTTACTAATGTTACTTTAAATAATGCTCATACTACAGGAGCAATAAATTTTAGTGGCTTAGATAGTTCAGGCGCTTGTGGTGTAAGTCTAGTTGGTAATTCATCAATTGACTTTGAAACACCACATACAACTGGTAGTAATGCACTTTTTGATTCACCAGTTAGTATAGGGAGTTATTCTGAATCTGGAATAGTGAATCCGCAAACAAACGTTAGTATTAAAGTGGGTCAGCAAATAGATCGATTATTTGCACCTGTTAAATCTACCGATTTCAACAAAGAACCACAAATAAATTTATTGGATAATGTTGGTGGTTGTGATGTCATAGATAATGCAAGTAATCGAGATCTTACTGCATTAAAAATTAGTATGAGTAGTGTTCCCTTAATATTTTCAATTATAAGTACTAATCAGACTGTAGATACAAAATGGTTCATGTGGGGTGGGAAAACGAATTTTACAAGTAAAATACCTTTCGCTATGCAATATGTGCAAGCATATCCATCGAATAAGTATTTTATGTGGTTACTTAATCCTGTTACTAATATTAATTTAGCTGATACTTCAAATACTGATCCATCAAATGTAAACAATGTAAGCTTAATATCTGGTTCTGAACAAGAGACCCCTAAAGATGAGATTTTGAGTAAAGGTTATACAAATCGTACTTTTAATATATCTGTTGATCAATTGAACGATAAATCAGCTTTAGTGAATTATGATTATTCAAATAAATTCGATTATCTAATGTTTAGAAGAGCTGAAACTGATGCTGGTGGCTATGATGTAACTGCAGCAGATCAAAAAGTTCATAAAGGTGATGTAATCCGCCTGACCCAAATGATGCTAGTGATAAAGCAATTTTAACATTTAAAGATAACACCATTACAGATGGTGACCAGAAACAAAATATTGCTACTTTAAAAGATACTGCTGATCTTTTTCGCCCTAATAATAAGACTATTCAAACGATCGATTGGGAACCCAATGCCATCATGGATGCTGATGGAGTCGTTAAAACTGATAGTGCTCTTAGTTTTATCAATTCAGATAAGAAATTGAATACTTCAGCCGGTCCTATTGGTGACAATATGAGTAATGCTGTGATTAAAATTACTTATGGTGACGGTACTACTGATGAGGTTCCAGTTAAGTTTTCTATTCAAACTAATGCTGACTTGTATAAGAATGCCAAGCCAACAATTACTACTCACCAAGTAAAAGATGCTTTAACTAGTGATACTGAAGCGATTAATAAGAGTGACTTAACTAGTTTAATCGATACAGATGGTACCGATGTTAAAGACAAAGTAGATAGTGTTAAATGGGATACTTCCACTGGTTTACCGAATTTATCCAGTACTGCACCAACTAGTACGAAATTAATTGTGCATTTTACAGGTGATCCAGCAACTACTTTTTGTACTTATCCAGCTGACCAAGTAACGATTACGACCCAACCAGTTGTAGCGGCTCAAGATAAAATACATACCAGGGTTGGTGTGCTTCCTTCAACAGATGACGCTAAGAAAGCACTTGATAGTACTGATGTTGGTAAATTAACTAAGTGGAATCCCGCGTTCAAATGGGTTAACTACACTACTGGCAAAGATTTAACTGCAGATGATGTAAATGCTGCAACGTCAACTGCTGGTAAAGAGGTTGGCATTAGAATTGATTACTACACTGATTCTAAGCAAAGTGATGGTTACCAAATTGTTCCAGTTAATTTAGTAGTTGATAATGATGCAACTTATTATTCTGATATTGATTCAGTTGATCTTACTGTACATGAAAATGATTTGTGGCCACCAAGGGATACACCAGATACAGCTGAAGCTCTTAGTTCATTAAATGGTCAAGTGACGGCTGCACATTCAACTAGTCATGGTAAGATTGATACTTCGATTATTGGTTATCAAAATGTAAAATATCAATGGCGGGGTACTTCATGGCCTGATCTTACCGGCACTACTGCAAATGTTCCAATTGTGCTTTATTTTGCAGATGGTTCTGTATCTGCTACTATACCGGCCGATAAAGTCCACATCACTGTTAAGAGTGCTAAAGCATCAGATAAAATACAAACAATTAGAACTAATTCTTTGCCAACACTTGATCAGGCAAAAGCTGCAGTAGATTTAACTGATGTGACTGCCTTTAATCCTGAAATTACGGGCAAATTTTCTTGGTATGTCAAAGATGCGACAACTCATAAATATAACCCAATAACGAAAGCTGATACTTTATATGATAAGGCTGATGATAATGGTCAAATTACTGCCTATGTTCTGGTAAGTTATAAAGATACGGCACCTATAGAGGATCAATCTAATGATGGTATTCAATATGTAAAGGTTAAATTAAACCTAACTCCTAATAGTGCCAGTTATGAGGCTGATCCGGTTGCTACTTCGATTGTGACACATGTAAATACCAAAGCTACTAACTTCCAGGATACTTTGAATAAGCATGTGCAAGTTGAAACTAAAGCAGATAGCAAGAAGGAAACTGTCGACCAAATTTGGGATCCAACTACTGCCAAAGTAGTATTCCTTGATAATCAAGGTAAAGTTTCTGCTACTGCTGGCCCAGATTTAACTAAGACCAGTGATAAAACTACTTATCAAGCTAAAGTTGATTACGGTGATGGCTCTTACAGTAATGCCTTTGACATTGATATTACAGTTGAAGGTGCAAGTGAGAAGACGCCAATTCAAAATGTAATCGTTGGTGAGCAGCCAACAGCTACTCAAGCCACAGATGCTGTTACCGTTGATACTACGAATATGCCATATTACAAAGCTGAGTGGTACACCGGTGACAGTGCTGGTGATACCTGGGATCCAACTAATAATCCGTTTAATACGGCAGATGTTAATGCTAATTTGCCTGCTTGGGTAAAGGTTAGTTATTACACTGGTTCAGATAAAACAGCAGCTGATGCCGATGGTTCTGAATATGTTCAAGTTCACTTAAACGTGGAATCACATGCGGATGCATATAAAGATGCTAAACCAGTTATCACTACCCACAAAGTAACAGCTGATGCTGTAGCTAATACAAATGAAGCTATTAGTTTAGCTGATTTGGATAGCTTGAACTTGGGTGATGAAAAACTTAAAGATAAAGTTGATTCGATTAGTTGGGTTGATGGTTCTTTACCTAATTTGTCAACTGGCCCAGTTTCAGCCCAAGTTAAGATCCACTTTACCGGTGATCCCACTGATACTTATCGTGTTTATGACGTTAGCCAGGTTACAGTTAACTTAACAGATGTTAAAGCTAATACCACTGATTTTAATTTCATTAATTAGTGCCTTTACTAAGCTCAAGACATCAGAAAAATTTGGTAAAATTACCGGTAATATTTTGTTTTTCTTACTTTCAACTACTGCCGTAGCAGCACTAATCGGATTTATTAGTGTAGCTGTCTTTCACTTACAAGGAGCGGCTTTTGCTAGAGGTACAGCTAGCAAAGATAATTTAGCCTTCTTGCAACAACACCAGAACACTTTGAATAAATTATCGGTACCACAAAAAATTGTCAGTTTGTTACCACAAAACATCTTTGCCGATTTAGCAGGGACACGTGCAACTAGCACGATTGCCGTAGTTATCTTTTCAATGTTAGTTGGCTTTGCCTTCATGTGGTTAAAAGATAATAAGCCAGATGCTGCTAAAGTATTTGCTAGTGGCACTAACGCTTTAGACCAAATTTTAGGACGAATAGTAAAGATTATTATCAACTTAACCCCTTACGGTATCTTCTCATTAATGACCCAAACCGTAGCTGTTAACAGCATTAAAACAATCGAAGGCTTAGCAATCTTTATCGTTGCCGTTTTACTTCGCTTTAATCTTAGTGTTAATTGGGCATACAATAATTTTGCTTGTTAACCGGATCAATCCGATTACATATTATAAAAAGGTTTGGCCAACATTATTATTTGCCTTCACATCAAGAAATAGTGCTGGTGCACTGCCAATGAACGTTGAAACCCAAACTAAAAAATTAGGTGTTGATCAAGCAATCGCTGACTTTTCAGCCAGTCTTGGATTAAGTATTGGTCAAAACGGTTGTGCTGGTATTTATCCAGCAATGATCGCTACAATCACAGCGCCAATTGTTGGGATTAATATCTTTTCTTTCAAATTTATTCTTACATTAATTCTCGTAGTTACCATTTCTTCCTTCGGTGTAGCTGGATCAGGTGGTGGAGCTACCTTCGCCAGTTTGATCGTATTAGGTACTCTTAATCTGCCAATCGGAGTTATGGCTATCGTATTAGCAATCGACCCAATCGTCGATATGGGTAGGACTGCAATTAACGTTAATGACAGCATTTTAGCAGGATTGATCACCTCTAAAAGAATGAATCTGCTGGATAAGAAGACTCTTGTTAAAAAGCAATAATTATAACTACAAATAAAGAGGAGCGGCAAAATTTTGCTGCTCCTCTTTTTAACTTTAAATAATATAAATTATGTAAACTAAAGCAATTGCTCAATGATACTTTTAAGTGGTAAATCATAGTACTGCTTAATAGAAGTTAAGTCCTTCAAATTATTTTTACCAAAAATTGCTATTAAATTGGCTAATTCTTTCTGCCAATTCTGAATCATATTAAGCAAGTATTCTTCATCATTTTGCATTAAAGCCTGTAAGAAGAAGTTAGAAATACCAACGTATTTACCGCCTAATACAAGGCCTTTCAATATATCTAACGGATTCCGTACGCCTCCAGAAACAATAAAGTTAACTTTTTCCTTCTTAGCCATCATCGCTGAAACCACGGTAGATAATCCAAGAGTTTCTAAGTAAGAAACGTCACTAGCATTACGCGCGTTTTCTATTTGGGCAAAGTTGGTACCGCCACTGCCGGCAACATCAAAGTAATCAAAACCTTCTTTTTTCAAAAGATGGATTGTGGCTTGATCGAGCCCAAAGCCAACTTCTTTAATAATGATTGGTATGGTTACTTTCTGCCGAATTTTTCGTAATTGGTCTAAAGAATGAAAATCTCTTTGCCCTTCAGGCATTGCTATTTCTTGCACGCTGTTCAAATGAACCTGCAGTGCATCCGCATTTAATTCATCAATGATTGCCTGGGCATCATCTGCGGAAGTTTTAGCATTAATATTGGCGATTATAATGCCATCGGGATTTTCCTCACGGGCAATAAGAAAACTGTCTAATTGGCTGTGTTCTTTGACTAAGATACTGGCTGAACCCAGGGCTAGGGCAATCTGAGTCTTATTGGCAATTTTACCTAAACTTTGGTTCACCTTAAACGATTTTTTGGAGCCGCCAGTCATTGCGTTAATAAAAAAGGGTACACTTACTTTTTTACCAAACATTTGCGTTTGAATCGACTTTAAATCTACCGTGCTTTCAGGCAGAGCAGGTCGTAATAAGTGCATCTGATCAAAACTATTTTGTTTCTGGCTATCAAAAAACATCTGAGCTAATGTCAGATGTTCCTCTTTTCTATTAGATCTTATCGACATTTGTTTGCCTCTATTTACTGTGCGAGGGTAATTTGGTGCACACGAAAGTTAAGTGGCCAAATACCATTTCTGCGCCATTCATTTTCAAGTGCTTGGGTATCCGTGTCAGCATCCGTAATAACAATGCCACAGTCACCATTACCAGCACCTGAAGTCTTGGCTGCACCACCAAAACTCTCCGCAATATTGATTAATTTGGATAAACGGGGGATTTCAATTACAATTTGGTTGATCCAGGCAAAATGTTGTAATAACTTGCGGTTAACACGAATTTGCTTCTCAATTAAAGCAATATTATTTTCTTCAAATCCGGTTACCATCTTTAAAACACATTGCCGGGAATCAGCTAAGAATTTTTTATATTCTCCGTTTAATGCAGCTTTATTGGCATTAGTCTCATCAACTAAGCGTGAAGTGGAGGCTGGTTTTTGGCTCCAGCCGATCATCAATTTCATCCCTTTAGGCGGGGTTAATAATTCAATCTTTAAACCTGGCCAAGCTTCATTAACGACTTCTGAAAGTGATTTTTTATTCAGTTCTGCTTCCAACCATTTTTTATCAAAGGTTTGGTAGGCTAACCAACCGCCGTAAACACTGGCTGCAATGTCACCGGCTGATCCATTGCCCTGAACGGAGTAGTGGGAGACAGCCGATAATTTGTAGACCAATTCGTTACTGAATGGAACCCCGTAAAAGCGCAAAATTGCCTTTACAGTTGCAACTGTGACAGCTGCACTGGATCCCAAACCGTACTTTTTACCGTCGGCTGAGTCTAAGTCAGAATTGATATGTAAATCGTAAACTTTCATTTTGATATTTTGTTCGATGCAAAAACGCTCAGTAAAAGAGATTGCTGACAAAATATACTCAAATGGGTTGTCACGGTTATCAATTACCATTTTAGAACCACGACGTACCCAATGAATTGAGTCCTGTGAATATTGCTTGGAGTGAATCAAACCGGTGCTTGTTTTACTTTTAGTAATTGAAACGCGGATAAATTGGTCAACTGCCACCAAAATGGCAGGACAATCCTGTTCTAATACGGCGTATTCGCCCGCAATGTATAATTTCCCGGGTGCTTTTTCTGTTATCAAAAGAATTAAATCCTCTAATCTAATTAAGCTTTTAGCAAAATTTTAATTCAAATATGAAATACCTGAGCCAAAACTTGCCTCAATTATCTTAACATTCTTGAATTCTGACTCAAAGTTTTTAATAATTTCTTTTACATTTCTTAACTGGCAAAGAACCTTAACGTTTGGTCCGGCATCGATTGTGTAGTAACACTCAATGCTATTTTCCCGTAAACTTTCAACCAGCTTGATTGCGCGGATTGTGTCTGGCTCAAAGTAGGTAAAACCAGGCTGAGCGGTAAAGTTAACAGCGTGCATTTCGTTGGCATTGAGCTCGGCTAAACTACCCAATTTTGTAAAATCTTCATTATTAATAGCGGAAACCATTTGTTTTAATTCTGAATCGTTGCGTTTAATCCACGGCTTAAAAAAGGGAGAGGTTTGTGCTTCCTTCATCCCTTTAGTAGAAGATAATTTCTTGGGACCGCTATTTAATTCTACTGCTAAGAGCTGTAAGTCCATTGGGGGATGTTCATCTAAAGCATAGGCATAGGAGCTCTCATCATCGTGTCCTTTTTGCCAGACTGCAAAGCCACCATAAATTGAACGTGAGGCAGATCCAGACCCTATTCTGGCTAAGCGTGACAGTTCTTTTTTGTCAACATCAATCTGGTAGCATGCACAAAAAGCGGCGGCTAATGCGGCAAAAGCAGAACTAGATGAGGCCAGGCCAGCTGAAGTTGGAACGTGATTCGTTGAATGCACGATTAAGTTGCCAGCAAGACCAAATTTAGTTTGCAGTAGGTGTAGATAGTTAAACACCCGTTTAGAATCAGCGGCGTTTTTCTTTTTGCCATTTAAGTAAAAGGCATTAGGTCCATCTGTTTTTTCAACGGAAGTATCAGAATAAAAAGCATCTAAAGTCAGTGAAAGACTGGACATAAGCGGAAGGCGCAAATGATCGTCAGCCTTTCCCCAATACTTAATTAGGGCAATATTTGTGTGTGCCCGAACGGTTTTCTTCATTAAATCTCCTCAATCCAGTAATTACTAATTAACTTTTGGCTATTTTGCGCGATCTCATTGGCAACTGCCTGATTATCGCAGAGGGCGATGACAATTCCACCTAAACCGCCACCAGAGAATTTAAAGCCTAATGCGCCATGATTTAATGCAATCTTCCGCAGTTCATCTATTTTATTGGTTGCAAGGCCAAAAGAATGCAGTATTTTTTCTGCTGCATTAAAGATTTGTCCTACTTTTTCCCTATCTTGTTTAAGCCAAGCCGCTTTAGTTTCATCAGCAAGTTTACCTAATTGCTGAATGTTTAACTTAGCCTTATTTGATGTTTGGATCTGCTTTTGTACCTGGGTTACAGCTTTTTTAGTATTTCCTAACTGGCCTGTATCCATAATTAACAGGGTGGCGTTCAGCTTTGCTTTAAGTTTTTTCGGGCCCATTTTTTTATTAAAAAACACCAGGTAATCGGAGTTAACCGTTGCGGCGTCGAGTCCAGAAGCCTTACCGTGATTAATCATCTCAGCGTGATTCGTGATGGCCATAATTTCATTTTCGGTCATATTCAATTTGAAGTACGCATTCATTGCCTTAGTTGTGCCTAAAGCCACGGTTGCACTCGAACCAAAGCCCCGTTCCATTGGTATTTCACCAGTGTAAGTAATTTTTAAATTGTCATTGCTGTTAGCTTTTTTCAATATTGTTTTAACTACGTACTTTAAGCCGTCATATTCACTTGGTGTTGCAAAAAAGGGCCCGTGGTATCTGGCGGTATCCATCCACATTTTATTGGCTGCTTCAACGGTAGTTTTAATATGCAAAGCAGTGATGGGCATTGCCAAAGCGTCGAAACCATATACTACAGAATGCTCACCAATTAAGATAACTTTTCCGTGTGCTAAATAACTACTTTTCATTTTATTTTCCTTAAGTTTTAATGATTAAAAGATATTTTCCCTATGCTAAAATAAGACACAAGGAGTTACGAACAAATGATCAATATTCTAATAGGTCGTCAAACCGACCCACTACAAGAAAAAATTCTGGACCAAGCAGTCCAAAATTACAAACATTATCCAGAATATGAAACTTTTATTATCGTTCCAAATCACATTAAGTTTACCACAGAAGTTAGGGCAATAAACAAGCTGGCTGTAAGTGAAAAAAAGGCTGAAACTTCAGTCAAAAACTTACAAGTTTTATCGTTTTCGCGGTTAGCCTGGTATTTCTTAAAAGATGCTGAAATGGGTTTGCCCACACGTTTGGATGATGCGGCTGCAGCTATGCTTTTGGCACAAATTATTGAACAAAAACGGGATGAATTAACGCTTTTTAAAAACGTTAATGTGAATTCCGGCTTAGTAAAGCAACTGTATGACACGATTTTGCAAGTTCGTGATGGCAATTTAGATCTCGATGAATTAGATGAAGAAAACCTGGATTTAGAAACTAAAAATAAAATTCACGATTTGCGGATCATTTATGATGCTTTTACAAAGGAAATTGCCGGCAAATTTTCAACCAAGAATGAGGTACAACTGCAATTAAATGAATTGTTAGCAAAGAAAAGGGATTTAGGCAATACTAGTTTTTATTTCAGTGACTTCTCACACTTTTCACTGCAAGAAAGTTTGACTATTAAATTGCTGATGATGTGTGCTAAAAACGTTACCTTAGCCTTTAAAACCAAGATAGGGGAGATTAACCCTAAAGCTGAAGCGGGTGACTATGACTATGTTATTCAGCAAACCATCAAACATTTAACCGATTTTATGCAGGAGCGCAACCTTAATTACAGGGTAGAAACGACCAAATTGGCACCGAAGCAGAGCTCACGTGAGCTACTGAATAGTTTGTGGACCGGAACTATTGGACAAGTTGCTAATTTAAAGCAGGTGCAATTGGTAAAGGCTGATTCACGTTATGCGGAAGCTTATTTTGTCGCGCGGACAATTTATCAGCAAGTTGCACTTAACAATTACCGTTACCGCGATTTTCTGATCTTGGCACCAAACTTACAAGAATATGAAACTTACTTAACGCCGATTCTGCGGCAAAATAAGATTCCGTTCTTCAATGATTTACAGCAAGAGATGAAGTATCATTCCTTGGTTATTTTGATTGAAAATATTGCAGAATTGCTGACCAGGCCGCTACAGACACAAAATTTACTGGCAATCATGAAAACGCGTTTAATCATCCCGTCTTGGTACAAAGATGAGAGTCCGTATGTTCATGATGTTGACGAATTAGAGAATTTCGTCTTAGCCCACGGAATTAATCATAATTTATGGAAACGTGACTTTACGGATTACGTTGACGTGAGTGTAATCAGGTTAGACCAAATGCCCGATGAAGTCGCTAAAATTAACAAGTTACGGCAGTATTTTGTCAGCAAAATAACTACTTTAATAGAAAAGATGAAGAAGGAGAGTAACAGTCAGAAGGCGATCACGCTTTTCTTCAATTTCTTAACTAGTAATGGGGTAACCCAGCAGTTAGACAAGTGGCGTAAAGACGCAAATGATGCTGGAGATTTGCAGCAGGCTCAGCAACCAGAACAGGTTTGGGACCTATTAATTACCCTACTTAAAGATTATTTACTGATTAATCCAAATGATTTTAGTATCGATGCCTTTTTCAATATGCTGATAAATGGTTTTAAAGAGGCTACTTTCTCACAAATTCCGTCAACTTTGGATGCGGTCAACCTATCCGAGATGGGGATGATCCAGACAAGCGGTTATAAGCAGGTCTTTATCATTGGTGCAACCAGTACTAACCTGCCGGCAATTCAAAAGACTCCGGGGTTTTTGAGTACGGAAAACTTACAGAAGCTGCAACAGAGTTTTGGTGAAGAGTCGTACTTAGAAGATAATCAACAGCTTAATAATTTGGATCAGAATTACCAATTTGGAATTTCTCTGGCATTGGCCCAAGACCGGGTCTATATTTCTTATCCGATACTAAATGCCTCAAATGAGGAACTTGAACCATCGATCTACTATGATCGGCTTAAAAATTATGGTGCACCTGAATTTGTTCAACATGATTTGCCAAGTAAATTGCAGGATATTCTATCTTTTTTAACCAATCCTGGTGCTAGCCTTGGTTATTTGGTTTATCTCAACACAATTGAACCCAGCCGTGCTATTTCTAACCTATTAGCATTAACCCAGAAGGAAATACCGGATAAAACCACCGCTGTCATTGCAGCAAGTAAATTTGATAATCGTCCTGAAAATATTGGCTCTGATTTGGCTGAACAATTGTACGGACAGAATTTAAATTCATCCGTATCGCAATTGGAAACCTATTATGAAAATTCATATGAATATTTCTTAACTTATGGTTTGCGTTTAAGGAAACGTTTTGAAAATGAATTTGATGTTATCCAGGCTGGAAATTATTTTCACGAGACTTTTGATCGTTTAGTCAAAGAATTAAATCAAAAACACTTAGATTTGGCTAAGATTGATAATGCAGAATTAGAGAAATTACTTAACCAGGCTCGTTCGAAGATGATGGACGAAGGTAAGTACGCGCAATTGTTAAATGATCCCTTTAACCAATACCTATTTAAGTGTCTGGATCATACTACCTCAAAAGTTGCGCATAACTGGCGGAAATCTTTGAAGGATACGCCCCTACGGGCAAAATATTCAGAGCTTAATTTTGGATTAGGTGAAAAGGTTAAGGGCTTGGATTTTGCTGTACCTAACTTAGCAGGTAACCATAAAATCGACCTGCGCGGGAAGATGGATCGGGTTGATTTGGCCCCAATTACTGGGAAAAAGCAGTTTTTGGCACAAGTAATCGATTATAAGTCATCGGCCAAGAAATTTGATCTAGGGATGTTCTATAACGGGACTGCTTTGCAAATGGTCTCTTACCTGGATGTCTTAGCTAAGAACCGGCAATTTTTTGCTGGCAATGATGAATTGTCGCTTTTAGGGGCGTTTTACCAAACGGTTACTAGGCAATTGGATCGTCTAAATAGCAAGGAATTAATTGGAACTGACATGCAGGTTAAGGATTCGGCACTAGATAGTAAACCAAAGTTAATGTATACCGGCTTAATTAATAATGATCCTACCCTTTTAACTGAAGCAGAGCCGCTGTTAAATGAAAATAAAACTAGTTCGAATTTATATGCCGGTTTGAAAACCAAAGCGAAGGGTGGCTTTTCTCTTCCGTCAAACAGAAACTTTAGCGCGGATGAACTCAAACTTTTGCTTGAGTATGACGAAGATTTAATTAAGAGTGCCTCTAGCCAGATATTATCAGGGGAGATTAAATTAAACCCATACCGTTACGGTAAAGGAACGAGTGCTTTAACGTATTCAGATTACCGCGACGTCTTCTTCTTTGATTCAATGCTTAAACAAAATAAATACCACCAAATTACTAATCTTAATAAGAAAGAATTATTAACCAAAATAAAGGAAAAATTAGGAAAGGAGGATGAAAATGACTAAGTTTACTAAGCAACAAGAAAAAGCAATTAACGATCAAGGGCATGATATTTTGGTATCTGCCTCAGCCGGTAGTGGGAAAACCACGGTTTTAGTACAACGGGTCCTGCGAGAAATCCTTTCTGGAACAGGTGTAGATCAGCTATTAGTGGTAACTTTTACCAAAGCTGCTGCAGAAGAAATGAAGAATAGGATAAAACAATTGCTTACTAAAGCCTTACAAGAAAATAAGGAGCAAGCTTCATACTTACGTAAGCAATTAAATGCAGTTGATACAGCAAATATTTCAACAATCGATGCCTTTTGTTTGGACGTAATCCGCCGCTTTTACTACGTAATTGATATTGATCCGAGTTTCAGTATTTTAACGGATGAGACCCAAGCTGCATTATTGAAAGAGCGCGCACTGCATGAAATTGAAAGTGAGTACTTAGAAGCAAAAGACAAAGACTTCATTGCTTTTTATGATAATTTTGCGGGTGACAGGGATGCTGAATCACCTAAAGATTTGTTACTTGATTTATATAATTTTGCGATGGCTAAACCGGATTACCGTAAGTGGTTAAAAGGATTAAGCAAAGTGTACGCGATCGGTGATAACGTTGTTGCTTCCAACTTATGGCAGAAGCAGATAAAGCCGTACATGCTTGCCAGTTTTTCAGGTCTTCAAGACAAGGTTGCCCGCTTATTAGGGAGCGGTGCGCTTGCAACTAAAGAATTAAAGAAAGTAAGAGATAGTTTTACTCTTTTTAAGAAAAATTTAGATAATTTTATTAATGCTTTGACCAATGACACTGATTACAATGAACAAAGGGAAATTTTACGTTCCTGTATTTTTACAGGGAATTACCGAAAGTCCAAAAAATGGGATGAAGATCTTTTAGACTTTTACCAAGAGGCCCAGGACCTCAAAAATGAGGCTAAGAACCAAATTTTTGATACCTTCACTTCTTTTTATGCAAATACGGAAAAAGAACAAATTAAAATAATGAAGCAAGGACAAAGGATTATGGCAGCCATTAGCAAGGCTGAATTATCTTTGATCGATCGTTTTGATTCATTAAAGCGGGAAGAAAATCTGCTTGACTACAGCGACATGGAGCAGTTGGCCTACCAGATTCTTAGTCAGGATACGTCTAACGCCCAACTTGCCCGGGATTTTTACCAGAATAAATTTAAAGAAATTTTAGTTGATGAGTATCAGGATATCAACGCCTTACAAGAAAGAATTCTGCAATTATTAAAAAATAAGAAAAAGAATACTTTATTTATGGTAGGGGATGTTAAGCAGTCAATTTATGGTTTTCGGCAAGCGGAGCCGAGCCTATTCTTAAATAAATACCATGCTTTTGCGGAAGATAAAAATGACCATGAAGAACGGATCCTTCTATCAGATAATTTTCGGTCAACTAAGCCAGTAACAGCAATTGTTAATCATATATTTAATGGTGTTTTGAGTAAAAATTTTGGTGGAATTGATTATAAACATGAAGGGCAATTGGTCTATGGGGCTAAATATTATCCGGAGCACCTTGATCAGGCAACCGAGGTTATTTTCCACAAAAAAGAAAGAAGCTCTAAGAAGGATACCGATGATGAAGCTGGCAATTTAGACTTTTCTGAGATTGAAATGGTGATTGCCAGGATCAAGCAGTTTAAAAAAGAAAAATTGCAAGTTTATGATCCCCATAATGGTGAAAAGCGCCCATTTCGTTATAGTGATATTGCCATCCTTACCAGGAGCCGGAGTGACAACCTTGAAATAATGCAAGAATTTGCTAAGAATAATCTCCCTCTTTTTATCACTGACGCGAAGAATTACTTTCAAACCTTTGAATTAACGATAATAATGAATTATTTGAAAATTATCGATAATCCGGATCAAGATATTCCGTTAGTAACGGTTTTACGTTCTCCCTTATTTAATTTTAAGGAAACAGATTTAGCTAAAATTCGCATCAAGAATAAAAATAGCAGTTTTTACAGTGCTCTAACTTCCTATGTATCTATTAATGACAAACTTAGTCAACGTGTTAAAAACTTTTTGAATCAACTAAGTGACTTGCGCAAATTTGCAACTAACCACCGAATTTCTGAATTGATTTGGAGTATTTACGAGCGGACCAACCTATTAGAGATTATGACTTCTTTACCTAACGGTGAACAGAGAAGGGTTAACCTGGAAGCACTGTATGAACGAGCTTCTTCTTACGAAAGTGCTGGCTTTAAGGGACTTTACCAATTTATTAACTTTATTAACCGTATGCGGCGCAGCCAAAAAGATCTTGCCCAGCCGCTTTTAACGAAGGAAGCAGGTAATGCAATCAGACTGATGACAATTCACGGTTCTAAGGGACTAGAATTTCCAATCGTATTTTATGTGGGATTAGAACACCGGTTTCAGATGCGCGATTTAAGCGGCAACTATGTCATTAATTCAGATAAGGTGGGGTTAACCCTCCGTGAATCGCATTATCGGGCCGATTCGTTAGTTAAAGCGATTGGTAACGTTGAAAAAAAGCGGCAGCAGCTTGAAGAAGAGGCAAGGATTCTCTATGTGGGTTTAACTCGGGCCAAGCAAAAATTAATATTAGTTGCGGACATTCCTAACTTTGATAAGAGCGTTCAGACTTGGGACAGAGAATTGAATCATGATGGCAACCTGCCGCTGGCAGATAAGTTAGCGGCAAAGAGTCCCCTAAATTTTGTGGGTCCAGCACTAAGATTTAACCAGCATGTTAGCCAGAAAATAACTGATATTACGAGTGCTGTAGACCAAAGCCAAAATATTTTATATATTAATTATGATAATCAAGAAAGTCCTACTGCTGTAGAACAACTCAAAGAGCCTAAGAAAGGTGAAGATTTGCAACTTTTGGGTAAAACGGCTAAACGGCTCTACCATTTTGATTATCCGTTTAAGGATGCTAGTAAAACAACGGCTTACCAAGCGGTTTCTGAAATTAAGAAAGCCTTTAATGATCCGCTTGATACCGATCTAGAAAATTCGCATCTTTTGTCTTCAACTAATAGGTATTTGCAACCAATTGACACAAAGCCTAACTTTCTTTTTGAAACTAAGTTTACGGGGGCTGAAATTGGTACCGCCACACACTTGATTTTGCAATATTACGATTATCATGGTGATGGCAGTGAGGAGCAGCTTAATACAGAAATAAAGGATTTAATTCAAAAGAAAAAATTAAATCCTGAGATAGTCGCCAGCTTACCCAAAGATCAAATTCAGTGGTTCGTTCACAGTGATTTTGCCAAACGCTTCTGGAAATATCCCAATAGGCTTAAGCGGGAGGTTGATTTTTCCAGCCTTTTGGCAGCGAATACCCTGTTTGATCATTTTAGTGATCCAAACGCAAAAATTTTGGTACACGGTACGATTGATGGTTATTTCATTGAAAATAATGGTATTATTTTATTTGACTATAAGACCGATCACGTCGATCAAAAGCACTTATCTACAGCAATTGCGGAAATTAAGCAAAAGTATACCGGCCAGCTTCGTTTATATAAGAAGGCTCTTGATGAATTTACTCCTAAAAAAATTAGGCATAAATACCTGATTTTGCTTGACGCTAACAAAGTGGTAGAAGTTAAATAAAGAAGGAAAGGAGGGCAGAAAATGACGAAAGCATTTGCTAAAGATACATTTGCAGTGGTTGACCTAGAAACAACCGGGACACAGCGTGAAAATGATAATCACATTATCCAATTCGGTTGTGCAATTATTAAAAATTTAAAAGTGGTTAAAACTTACTCTTTTATGATTAATCCCCACCGGCCGATTCCATTAGCTGTTCAGAATTTAACGGGGATCCATAATGAGGATGTCAAAAACAAAAAAGATTTTACTTATTATGCACCTAAAATTATTAAAATCCTGAAAGATACTGTGTTTGTGGCTCATAATGTTAATTTTGATTTACCATTTTTGAATTATGAGCTAATGCAACATGGTTATGAAGCTTTGACCAATAAAGCAATTGATACGGTTGAGCTTGCTAAAGTTGCTTTCCCGACCCTGCCTTCGTATAAATTGAGCGACTTGACTTCTCAATTGAAAATCAAGCATTTGAATCCCCATAAGGCTGATTCTGATGCCTATGGTACCGCGATACTTTTACTAAAAATTATTGCTAAAATTGAACGGTTGCCCCAAGCTACGTTAAATACTTTAAGTTCGTTAGCGCATGGTTTAATCCGTGATACTTCTTGGGTATTTACAACAATTGCTGACTCATTGCGGAAACAAAAACGACCGCTTGGGGGGAATTATATTCAAGTCCGAAACATTGTTTTACAAAAGCAAAAAACAGATTCCCATACATTTGGCAAAAAGGGCAATAACCAATTTCCAGTTAATGACCATGTAAAGCGCAAATTATTTAAAGGTAAAATTAATTATAGGCGCGCGCAAGTTGATCTGATTAATCATATTCATAAGTTTGTCGATGATCCTGATAAACGGGCTATGCTGGTTGAAGCTCCTAATGGAACCGGTAAAACTTTCTCTTACTTATTTAGTTATGCTTATGAACTCTATTCGAGTAGGAAGTTGGTAATCGCTACCCCAACCAAAGTTTTGCAGGATCAGTTGCTTGAGCAAGAAATACCACAGATGTTAAGGATAACTAAATTAGATTTGACAGCTGAGGTAGTAAAATCGAGCAGCCACTATTTGGATCTAGATGGATTTGTTCAAAGTCTGTTTCAGGGAACGCCCAATAAGCCAACACTGGTTTTACAAATGCAGATTCTGGTTTGGTTAACAGAAACTAAAACTGGGGATCTGGATGAATTACAGTTAACCAACTATAAAGCACCGTTGTTTTCTCAGATTTCACATCCGGGAGACGCGCGGGTTGGTAGCCGTTTTGCCAGTGTCGATTTTTGGAATCTAGCACGGCAGAAGCAAGAACAAGCTGATATTTTGGTAACTAATCATGCTTATTTGGCCAACCATTATACGGATACAATTTGGGGGCAAAATCCTTATTTAGTAATTGATGAAGCCCACCGCTTTGTCGACAATGTAATCACATCAAGAAATGATTCGTTTCGCTTTGAATCACTCTGGGGTGTTTTAAGTCACCTGCGCAACTTGCTTTATTACGCAGATGATAGTGTACAAAATCAATTCACTAATGATGTGCAGTTAAATTTTCTGCTGAAGAAACTCGATCCAGAAATCATAGAATTAATTCATAGTATTAATGAATTGCAAAAAATTTTATACGCGCAGCGCAATAAAGCAATCAGCCGCAATATGCTGGTTAACGGTAACTTGCTACTGAGTTTTCAGGGAAAGAGCTTATTTCCTGAAGGAAGCCCATTTATGGCCAAATTAACTGAATTTGAGCATAAATTAGAGCAAATTAGGCAAGAAACTAACCAAATTTTATTCCATTTGTACCAAGAAAAAGATAATTCCTTGTCTAGCACTGATGCTCTGCTAAGCGATATTACGGAACAAATAGATCACTTGGATTACTACACTGAAAAGGGCTACCAGTTATCTGATTTATTAGGGAACCGGGAAAATTTTGCTAAAGAAGGATTTATTTTAGTAATAACCAACCCAGAAGATCCGCTAAGTACGAATCTGGGCTGGTTAATGCTGGATGCTTCAAATGAATTGAAGCGTATCTACAGTCGGTTCAGTCATATTCTTTTTGTTAGCGCAACGTTAACGAGCAATAATAATTTCAATTATATTATCAAACAGTTAAATTTAAGTGCGTTAAAGCCAGTTAAATATGTCGGCCGCGGCACTTTTAATATTAAACAACACTTAGAAGTTCTGTCGGTTAAAAACATGCCAGACTATGATACTGAAGAATATAAACAAGTATTGGAAAATATTCTTACTGATGATTTAAAAGGTAAACACCATATCTTGGTTTTGATGACTAATTTAGATAAAATTCGGGATATATTTGTCGCAATTATGAATAATCCAAATTTAAAGGATTTCGAAATTCTGGCTCAAGGCCTTTCGGGCTCTACAAAAAGGATGGCAAAAAGGTTTGCAATCGTTAAAAATGCTATAATTTTAGGGGCTGATAGTTTTTGGGAAGGAATTGATTTCCACAAATGTGGCATTGACGTCGTGATCGTCGCTAAATTACCATTTGAGTCCCCAGATCAACCTGAAGTCCGGCTAAGACAAAAAAGACTTGAAGATAATGGGATAAATGTATTTAAAACAGATACAATTCCACGAGCTGTTATTCGTTTTAGACAGGGAATGGGGCGCTTAATCCGTGGTGAGGAAGATCACGGTCAATTTGTTATACTAGACTCACGACTGTGGACTAAAAAATACGGGCAAGCATTTTTAAACGCCATTCCGGTAAGGACCAAAAAAGTTAGTTTAAAAGAATTAAAAAATAAGTTAGAAAATTATGATCAAAGACGACACAAGACAAACAATTAAATTTGTTGCATGGGTAATTGCTATTATTATTGTGGTATATATTGCTGCAGTTATTATTGTATTTATGGCTGGTTCACCATCGCGCAAGAACGATAGGCAAATTAGTCAGGTTGCAAGTCAAAAGACACCAATTAAGAATATTCAGCAGTACTACCATTTAAATCGTGGTACGGATAGTTATGCACTTAAAGGAACGGCTAAAAAAGGCCAAGTTTACTATTTTATTTACCTGCCTAATTCTAAAAAGGCATATTTACTACCATCTAAAAAGGGTGTTAGTGAAAATGAAATTAGAAGAAAATTTAACCAGCAACATGGTCAGCAAAAGATCTCTAATGTGAACTTGGGTTGGTATAAAGGCCAAGCAGTATGGGAAGTTACCGCCAAAAATAGTCAGGGTAATTACAGTTACACCCTGTATGAATTTAAAAATGGAAGTAAAATATCCGAAGTCGCTAATTTATAAAAACTTTGGTATTATTAAGCTAATTAAAATATGAAGGTGGAATAGGAAATTTATGACAGAATTAATTTCAATCAAAGATTGTTCCAAGCATGTTGATGAAAAAGTTAAGATGCATGTTTGGTTAACTGATAAACGTTCAAGTGGGAAAATTATTTTCTTGCAATTACGTGATGGCACAGCGTTTTTCCAAGGAGTTGTTCGTAAGAATGACGTTTCTGAAGATGTGTTTGAGGCTGCTAAATCATTACACCAAGAAGCTAGTTTTTATCTTACTGGGACAATTCATAAGGATGAACGTTCACACTTTGGTTATGAAATTCAAATTTCAGATTTAAAGATTGTAACGAATAATGAGGGTTATCCAATTGGTAACAAGGAACACGGGATTGACTTTTTGCTTGACCACCGTCACTTATGGTTAAGAAGCCGTCGTCCTTTTGCCATTATGCAAATTAGAAACGTTCTTTTTAAAGCAACGGTCGACTTCTTTGAAAATGAAGGATTCATCAAATTTGATGCTCCTATTTTCATGCATTCAGCTCCAGAAGGCACAACCCAGTTATTCCATACTGAGTACTTTGATACTGATGCATACCTGTCACAATCCGGACAATTATATGGTGAAGTTGGAGCCGAAGCTTACGGTAAAATCTTTACCTTTGGGCCAACGTTTAGAGCCGAAGAATCTAAGACTCGTCGCCATTTAACTGAATTTTGGATGATGGAACCAGAAATGGCTTGGATGCACCAAGATGAATCATTGGATCTGCAAGAAAGATTCCTTGCTTACATTACAAAACAAGTTTTGGATAAATGTCAGTATGAACTGAGTCTGCTTGACCGTGATCCGAAGAAACTGGAACCAACAACCGAAGGTCATTTCCAACGACTTTCATATGATGATGCAGTTAAAATGCTCCAAGATGGTGGCCGTGACTTTAAGTGGGGCGATGACTTTGGTGCACCAGATGAAGCATATATCTCAGAACAATATGATCGTCCTGTCTTTGTCGTTAACTATCCAACGACAATTAAGCCCTTCTACATGAAGAAAAATCCGGATAACCCTAAAGAATACCTGTGTGCTGATGTCTTGGCTCCAGAAGGCTATGGTGAAGTTATGGGCGGTTCTGAGCGTGAAAGTGATTATGATACTATCAAAGCACAACTTGATGAAGCTGGCCTAAATGAAAAAGACTACAGTTGGTACCTTGATTTACGTAAGTACGGAAGTGTACCACACTCTGGCTTTGGCATGGGCTTTGAACGTGTAATTGCTTGGATCTGTAAGTTAGATCATATTCGTGAAGCTATTCCGTTCCCAAGAATGATTAATCGTTTGGAACCATAGTTGTTTTTATAATTGAATAAACTAAAAAAGTTGAACTAAAGTTTTTTAGTTCAACTTTTTTTGAAGGGGATAATAAGTTTGCAATACAATGATTATCGTACATTAGGTTTTACAACTTTACAGAACGGGTTAATTGCCTATTATCCGCAGTTGCATATTAGCGATGCGGAATTAATTTTAATTATCCAGTTAGAGGCTTTTAGTCAACATGGTGAAAAGTTTCCTTCTAATGATAAAATTGCTGCTAATACTAACCTTTCAGTTAATGAGGTAGCAAGTTTGATTCAGAAACTAATTGATCAAAATTATTTAACGATTGATCAGATAACTGATTCTAAAGGTAGAATTGGCGACCGTTATAGCTTGGATGCTTTATATAAAAAGTTAGATCAATTTCTGGACAAAAATATTGTTATTCAAGATAAACAAACCAAACAGAAAAGCAAAGTTTCTGATAGTTTAGAAAATAATCCTTTAAACCAATTAGCAAGACAATTTGAAATTGAATTTGGCCGTTATCTAAGTCCAATAGAGCGGGAAGAGATTGCTTCTTGGCTTAATGTGGATCATTATAGTCCAGAGATAATAAAACTTGCTCTAAGGGAAGCAGTGCTATCTCAGGCATATAGTTTAAAGTATGTTGACCGAATCTTACTGAATTGGCAAAGACATAATCTTAAAACTAGTGCAGAAGTTGAGAAGTTTTTACAAAGGAATCGTTAAAAAATGGTAGAAGAAAAATTATTAAGCAATGATGAAGCACGCGATGTTTTAAATCGGATAGACCAAATGTATCCTAACGCGAAGAGTGCGTTGCATTGGGACAATAAATTTCATTTGCTCTGTGCTGTTTTGATGAGTGCACAAACCACAGATAAAATGGTCAACCGTGTGATGCCCAAGTTTATAGCTGATTACCCTAATCCTGCAGCTTTAGCTAAAGCTCCAATTTCAGAAATTGAAAAACATATCGAAAAAATTGGCCTTTATCGTTCCAAAGCTAAACATTTAAAGGCAACTGCCAATATTTTAGTAGATAAGTATGACAGTAAAATTCCTCAGGATAAAAAGACCTTAATGACCTTACCAGGGGTAGGAGAGAAGACAGCCAACGTTGTATTGGCTGATGGCTTCGGCGTACCGGCAATTGCAGTTGATACGCATGTATCGCGAATCTCAAAGAAGTTTCATATTGTGAAGCAAAATGCCAAGCCCCATGAGATTGAAAAGAGGTTGGAAGAATTACTTCCAAAAGATAAGTGGATACATACCCATCACGCCATGATTTTCTTTGGTAGGTATACGATGCCTGCACGAGCTAAAAATGATGACCCGTATTCATATTTACCACCTAAAAAGGTTTAAGAGCACGTAAATTTAAAAATAAAATTGTAGTAAAAAGCGGCAAGTTAAATTTCTAACTTGCCGCTTTTAATTATGTAACTTTTAATTTTAATTATTGACCGTTGCCTTTTCCTTTATTGCCGGTAGACCCATTGTTATTACCAGCAGGTTTATTGGTCTGCGTCGTTGTACTTGACTGTGATGACTGGTTAGTGCTGCTACTAGACTGATTATTATTTACACGGCCAGAATTATGTTCAGTCCGGTTAGATTGCGAGGTAGATCCATTTTCATTATTGGTATCATTACTTGTATTTCTACTTTGGCTATTATTATCCGAATTGGTATTATTTGAATCTGTCTTTTCATCATCTTCATCATAATCCGCATTATTGTCGGTAATGCCAACAGGTGCATGACCGCGGACAAATAGTTGCCAAATACCAGAACCATTTGGTGCTACTTGTGGTGGGTTAGAATTCTTAACAATTTTGGCTCTAATAACTGAATCAGGTTTTTGCCAATCAACGTTTGGCTTATTCTGCATTAAGTAATTCATCATACTCTTATATATAAGTTGAGCAGATAATTCGCCAACACCAGAAATAGTTCCGTCTTTCAAGTTATCGTAACCGGTCCAAACGCCCATAACATAGTTTTGGGTGTAGCCCATAAACCATGAATCTTTTGGTGTTGAATTGTAAGCCGGGAACTTAGCTAAATCTTGATCTGAATACTTAACTGTTCCCGTTTTACCTGCTTGGTATAAGCCCTTGATCTGAGCTTTTTTACCTGATCCAGACTTAATTACACCCTTAAGCATATCTGTGATCATGTAAGCAGTAGATTTCTTCATTACACGAACCCCAGCGGAATCATAGTTACGAACTAATCCGTCAGGAGTTTCAATTTTAGAAACAAATTGCGGCTTATGATAGATACCCATCGTGGCAAACGCACTATAAGCGCCGGCCATCTGCAAACTCGATGCGTTAGCACCAATAGCCACAGATAAACCAGAATTAGTAGGTACATTAATTCCCATTCTCTTCGCGAAGACAGAGGCACGGTTAACCCCAACTTTATTTAAAGTCTTAACAGCTGGTACATTGCGTGATTGCTCCAAAGCATGCCGAATGGTCATCATCCCATCATACTTATTATCCCAGTCATATAACTGAATATTAGTTCCAGGATAAACATATTTACTATCATCAATCATTTTTGCTGTTGACCAGTTTAGGTATTGGATGGCAGGTCCATAATCAAGAACAGGTTTAATTGATGAACCAGTTGAGCGTCCAGTTTGCACGGCACGATCTAAGCCTAATTGAACAGAAGGTAAGTGCCGTCCACCTAAAATGGCGACAACATGGCCGTTCGTCGGATCAACGATCGTTGATCCGATCTGCATTTTGTTGCTCGTAAATGGTACCTGATTACTGTTAGCCAACTGGTAAAGTTTGTTTTGGGCTGCTTGATCTATGTTAACGGTAATTTTCAGGTTATCGTTATAAGGGTCAAAACCTTTTTTCTTTACCTCAGCAATAACCTCTTTAATGTAAGGATCATCAATTTTTCTGATCCTATTTTCGTTATCGGTGTGTTGAGGTTGTAAGCCACTCTTTATGCTCTCTTTAGTAGCCTGATTGTATTGACTCCGAGTTATTTTCTTATTATCAAGCATTGCACTTAATACCACGTTACGACGGTATTTAGCACGTTGTGGGTATAGATAAGGGTCGTATGCAACAGGCGCATTTGGCATCCCTGCAAGTAGAGCGGTTTGTGCCAGATCAAGCTGACTTAGCGGTTTATTGTAGTAATAGTTGGCCGCAGTACCCATACCGTAATTACCATAATTCATATAAACTTTATTAATGTAAAATTCCAGAATCTGGTCGTGGGTGAATTCTCGTTGTACTTTCATCGCAAGCCATGCTTCTTGGGCCTTCCGCTTCAACGTTCTTTGTGAACTGGCAGTAGAGAAGACCGTCAACTTAACCAGTTGCTGGGTTATGGTTGAACCACCAGCTGCGATACTGTTGCTCTTAGCATTAGTGAGCGTTGAACCGATAATTCTAATTGGATCGATGCCGAGCTTATCCTTATAAAATCGCTTATCCTCAACGGAGACTACCGCGTCCTTTAATCGTTGGGGAATTTTATTACCTCGAACATAAATCCTTTTTTCTGAACCTAAAGATAATAAAAATTTGCCGTTGTCATTATAAAGACTAGAAGTACCGCCACTTTGTAATTGATTCTGGCTGATACTTGGTGCACTTTTTGCGTAAAAAGCAAACAGACCAATGCCTGAAACAATTAATAATAAAACAATCAATAGACTCCACTTAACTATTCGCGTCCACAAATGTTTTTTTGGCTGTTTCTCTTGATAGTCTTTGCGTGATTCACGTTTCATACTTTCATGATTTGAATCAAAATTATTATTTGCCATTATTTATTTTCCTATCTGCAATAAAACGATCAATTGCGTTGAGGTAAGGAAGGGTAGGACGAAAGCCACTTTTAATCTCAATTGATCGGTCTTCAACTTCTTTTAAAGTCATTGAACTTTTATGCCTTTTTCGCCAAGCAGCGATAATAGAACTGGCTGGTGTGACAAAGTACCTGTCTAAACTAGTAAATCTAATGATGGTAAAACAAATACCTTGTTGCTGCAAGCATTCATCTAAATGGATGATTTGGTGTTCATGAAAATTTTTAAGTGGGAAATTAGTTTTGTTTCTAGTTTCTTTGGCTTCAAAATCCAAATAATATCCATTATATACACCATTATAATCCGTAGTTGATGCCTGTCTAAAATAAGCTTCCCGAATCACTGCTTTCGATCTTTTAGGATAATCCACTTTTACAATCTGAACAGGCGTTGGCTTTTTATGTACAACTGCTATTCCTTCTACACGATAATACTTATTAGATTCATTAATCTGTTGCTCAAGGGTCATTCCTCGATCAGAAAAGTTAACACCTTTCCTATGATGATATGAATGACGAATCTTTGGCTTTTTATCAGGTTTCCTAAATGCGGCTGGACTGCCGCTTGGATATTTGACCATCAACCTCACTCCTGTTAGCATTATACCAATAAAGAAAAGGTTTTTGAATAAGGGAAGTTTCATTGTATTATGCAACGTCTGTGGGTGACTGGCTATCGCAGTTATGAATTAAACACTTTCGGTGATAAAGATCCAAAAATTAAAGTTATTAAATATGTTTTAAAAAATTATTTTATTAACTTATTAGAGAATGGCCAACTTGACTGGATAATAACTGGAGCTAATCTCGGAGTTGAGCAATGGGCTAGCGAGGTTGCTGTGCAGTTAAGGAAAACTTATCCTGTAAGGGTCTCCATTATGACTCCTTATGAGGAGTTTGCCAACAGGTGGAATGAAAACAATCAGCTTAAATTTTTAAATTTAAAAAAAGCGGTCGATTTCTTTGCATCTACATCTAATAATCCTTATCAAAGTCCAGTTCAACTAAGAAATTATCAAAATTTTATGCTTCTTCATACTGATCGAGCTATGATGATTTATGATGAGGAACATCCTGGTAAACCTAAATTTGATTATCACGCAATTAAGAGCTACCAAAAGGAAAATAAGTACCCGTTAGATTTAATAGATTTTTATGATTTACAGGATGCCGCAGAGGAGTATCAGGATACCCAGCAAAGCGATCGTTTTAGTGAATAGTTTTAAAAGTTATACTAAAATTACTTTTACTGTTTTAAGCTGTCCTGCTTTTTGCTAGAATAAACATGAATGTAAAGGAGTTGTCAGTCAAATGGCAAATTTAAACGATATCAAACTATCAGCACAAGATATTTTAAAAAAACAATTTAGAAACAAAGTTAAGGGTTATGATCCAGATGAAGTTGACTCATATTTAGACCAAGTAATCACCGATTATGAGACTTTTCACCAAATTATTGAGGATCTGTACGGACAAATTGGAACCCTGCAGCGTCAATTAATGGATGATAATAAGAAGAAAGCACAAACTAACAAGCCACAGCCTGTAGAAGAGGAAAGTAGTAAGCCGCAAGAAAAAGTTAAAACTTATACTCCATCGAGTAAACGGTCGGCTACATTTAATTCCGATAATTCTGAGGATGAAAGCCAAGGTGAAATTTCCACTAATATGGCGATTATTCAAAGGATTTCAACCCTTGAACGTAAGGTATATAATTTAGAACAACATGTTTATGGGTTACAAAAGCAGTGAAGCTTTGCTATAATCATTAATGGTGCGAATTTTGAGCGGTCGCGGTTAACTTATGTTAGCTGAGGAAAGTCCACGCACGCACGAACTGCGAAGTTTGTAGTGTTCGTATTCAGCCTAATAAGCTGGAGAATTTTTGTTACGGCGGAAAAAATGCTAAGTCTTTTGATATGCACTACTATCCTGAAAAGTGCCACAGTGACGAAGCAGAATTGAAAACGATTCTGGTGGAACGAGGTAAACCCTGCGAGCGTGCAACCCAAATTTGGTAGGGGCGTCTCAACCTAAGAAAATGAACTAAAGGTTGGATTACTATTTTATAGTAAAGATAGATGGCTGCTAAAAGTAATTTTTGCCAAAAATTACCGGAACAAAACGTGGCTTATAGAGATTCGCACAGGCAGAGTTGAGCTTCAAAGAAGCTCAACTCTTTTTTTAGAAAATGAAAGAGTTAAGTATGCAGAAATATCAACTTTATACTACTATGGGTGCCGGTTTTGAGAGCGTAGTTGCTAAAGAGTTACAATCTTTAGGTTATCAAACCCGCACAGAAAATGGTCGAGTATTCTTTAAAGGTGATCAGGCAGATATAGTTAAGACTAATTTATGGCTTAGAACAGCTGACCGGGTAAAAATTCTCTTAAAAGAATTTAAGGCCATGGATTTTGATACTTTATATAATGAAACCTATGATTTTGACTGGGCTAAGTTGTTGCCAGTTGATGCAAAATTTCCGGTTCAGGGCAGATCCGTTAGATCCAAGTTACACTCTGAGCCAGGTGTTCAATCAATTGTCAAAAAAGCGATCGTTAACAAGATGGCTGATCAATATCACCGTCGGGGCTTCTTACCAGAAAGTGGTAACGAATATCCACTCGATGTCCATATTTATAAGAATACGGTTCGCTTATCCCTAGATACAACCGGATCAAGTTTATTTAAGCGTGGATACAGGGTTGAACATGGTGGCGCACCGTTAAAAGAGAATTTTGCTGCAAGTTTATTGAAATTGACCCCATATGATGGGACTCACCCGTTAATTGACCCTATGACCGGTTCTGGTACTTTAGCGATTGAAGCTGCTTTAATTGCTAAAAATGTCGCTCCAGGAAGTTGGCGTAAGTTTGCATATGATGGTTTTGACTGGTTTAATCCGCAACTTCATAAAGATGCAGTAGAAGAAGCCAAAACTAAAGTAAAAAAGGTTAACGAGCCGATTGTGGCGAGTGACATTGACCAATCTGTTCTTGAAATTGCGAAGGTTAATGCTCATAACGCTGGCGTCCTACAGGATATTTACTTTAAACAGCTGGCAATTAAGGATTTCGCAACGGATTTAAAAAACGGCATTATTATTGCCAACCCGCCTTACGGTAAACGTTTAAAGGATAGGGAATCTGCTGAAAGTCTGTATAAACAAATGGGTGAAGTATTTAAACCGTATAGTAGTTTTAACCAATATTTCTTAGTTGGTGATCCTAACTTTGAAAAGTGTTTTGGTAGAAGAGCCAATAAGAAGCGTAAATTGTTTAACGGAAATTTACGGGTCGACTTTTATCAATTTTGGGCAAGTAAAAAATGATTACAGATAAGCTAAACGCTGAATTTTGGGTAATTTCTGACCCACATTTAATCGCAGATAGTATGCATGATAATGGCCAAGCTTTTTCAAGAATGCAAAAAACAAGTCAAGGTAAAGATCTTTATTACCAAGAAACGGTTTTAAGTTCTTTTATGAAAATGGCTCAAGAGAAGAAGCCGGCAGCTATTATCGTTACTGGCGATATTACCTTCAATGGTGAGCGCGTTTCCGCAGAAAGATTTAGGGATATTTTTCGTCCCTTAAAAGACACCAAATTATTAATTTTACCAGGCAATCATGATATTTATGATGGCTGGTCCCGAGAATTTCGCGGCAAGAAGCAATTTTATGCTGGTCAAATCAGCCCGATGTTTTGGAAAGCAATTTTCGATAAATCATACGGGCATTGTGAAAGTGAAGACCGTAGTTCGCTTGCCTACAGCGTTCAGTTTAACCCGCAATATTTTTTACTCATGCTTGATTCTAATTATTACGGCAGTGAAGAAACGACTGAGGCTCCACATACACGTGGGGGTATAGGTAAAAAGCAGTTAAAGTGGATTGAAGAGCAACTGCGCTGGGCAGAGCAAAATCATTTACGGCCAATTGTTTTTATGCACCACAATTTATATGCGCATAATCCTGCCGTTAACCGTGGTTATGTTTTAGATAATGCAAACGACTTACGGAAATTGTGTGCCCGTTATAATGTTAAGCTGATCTTTTCGGGTCACATTCATGCGCAAAATATATTAGGACCACAAGGTACAACCCCAACTACAGAAATTGTAACTTCTAGTTTTTGTTCTAATGATCAGGGTTATGGAGTGGTGCGTGTACATCCCAAGCACGTAACTTATATCAGAAAAACATTTGATATGAATCCCTACTTAACAGATAAAGAAAAGCAGAATTATACACTAACGCATTTTCATGACTACCTAGAAAAATTACAGTTGGGTAGTATTGCTGCTGATTTAGTACAAAATGATTTACGAAAAAATCATAATGATATTGATCTTGTACGTAAAATGGGAAACTTGTTTGCAAGAATGAATTATAATTTTTATACGGGACACAACCACATGAAGGCTGGTGAATTAGCCAAAATCCATGCTACTGAAGCCTATAAAACTTTAATTAAACAACACCCTGAGTATCGTTTATACTTAAAGACCTTATATGATACGACTGACCACAGCAATTTGCGGGTTAAGATTAGGTATTAATATGAAAAAGAAATATTTTATTTTTTTAGGTAAGGCCGGTCTAATTTATTACAGTTGGCTTTTTATAATTTTATTTATAAGCCTGATTTTCGGTTATGAAGGTACTGCAAAAATTAATTGGCCAATGATAATTATTGGAAGTTTATTTGTAATATTATTTATTTACACTTTGCTTAATTCTTATTGGAATCAAAATTATTTAAAATTACCTTATAGATTTAAGATTAAAATTAATAGTAAGCCAACTTTAGTTAAAAAATACTGGCTGTTTAAAATTTACCAAATAAAACCGGTAGATTATCAAAAATATTATCTTTTACGGATAGAAAAATAGCGTTTCGTTTGAAACGCTATTTTTTTAGTCATTGACTGTTTTAGAATTAATATTCTCAATGGGATTACCATCTTTATTAAAGTAGGAATTGATATTCCGACACCAGATCATCGCAATCGTATGTTGCCCAACGTGGACGCCAACTACCGGTCCAATAATGCTGGTGTAAAATTTATCTGCAGGGAATTTTCTTTCATAATCTTCAAGCCACTCGTCTCGCCTCTTAGGATCCAATGCGTCAAAGATTGTGCTTTGAATCGGGTAGGGCATATTTTGTGTTAGTCGTTTAAAATCAGCTTGAACATGAATATAGGCGCGCTTGTATTGGCGCTCTTTGGCTATCGCTGAAATATGACCTGTCTTTTGCACATCAATCGATAAAATAGGCTTTATCTTAAATAGGGTTCCAACAAAACTGGCTGCATTGGATAAGCGACCTGTACGCTTTAAATAGTTCAAATTGTCTACCATGAAGCGAACATCCATCGTATTTCGCAGGTCAACTAAATCATGCATAATCAAATCCACGTTTGCACCACTTTGAATTAAACGACCGGCTAATAATACGGCATCTGCTTGCCCGGCACAGGTAATTCTGCAGTCAAAGGGGTGAATATTAATTCGTTTTTCTTCTTTAGCAGTACTAACAACGGTATTATAGAAACCAGAGAGACCACTAGAAAGTGTAATAACGATTAAATCTGTATAATTATTTTTTATATATTGATTAACGTACTTTTTAAATTCACCAACAGAAGGTTCAGAAGTAGTTGGTAAAACCGTGGCGTTAGCTAATTTTTTATAGAAATCTTTATAACTAATATCAATTAAATCGCGGTAGGTTTTACCATCCCAGACAATTGGAATAGGGATAACACCAATATCATATTTCTTACATTGTTCTGTAGTTAAGTATGCAGAACTGTCAGTTAAAATACCAATTTTCATTTTTTATCCTCCATAATGAATTACTCATATTTTAGACGAAAAACTATGGATAAGATAGAGAAAATTTAGAGGGAAATTTGCTATAATAAATTCTGACATATTAAAAAGGTGGGACACAAATTCTAAAATGAAATATTTATCAATAAAAACAAAATTAATACTCTTTTAGACAAAAGAAGGGAGCATGCGCAATGAAATCAGATATTCAAATTGCACAAGAAGCTCAAATATTACCCATTAGTGAAATAGCCAAGAAAATCGGTTTAAAAGCAGAAAATCTTGAACCATTTGGCTATGATAAGGCTAAAATTAACTGGTCAACCATAAAAAAGACCTGTGAAAATAAGCATTTAGGGAAATTAATATTGGTAACATCAATTTCTCCTACCCCAGCAGGTGAAGGTAAATCTACCATCACGATTGGATTGGGAGATGCGATCAGTAATCAATTGCATAAAAAAGCGATGATTACTTTACGGGAGCCATCAATGGGGCCCGTTTTTGGTCTCAAAGGTGGAGCCACCGGTGGCGGGAAGGCACAAGTCATTCCTATGGAAGATATTAACCTGCATTTTACCGGTGACATGCATGCCTTAACCTCTGCAATCGATACCCTAGCCGCACTAATTGATAATTATATTTATCAAGATAACAAATTAGATATCGATCCCAACCGGATTTTATTTAAACGTGGAATTGATGTTAATGACCGCAGTCTTAGACAAATTACCATTGGTCAGGGTTCTAAATTTAATGGAATTGAGCACAAAGCAGGTTTTACTATTACTGTGGCCAATGAATTAATGGCCATTTTATGTTTAGCCAATGATATTAATGACTTAAAGCGAAGAATTGGCAATATATTAGTTGCTTTTACTAAAAGTAATAAACCTGTATACGTAAAAGATTTAGGATATGAAGGGGCAATCGCAGCAGTTTTGTCCAATGCCTTGAAACCTAACCTGGTTCAAACGATTGAACACACGCCAGCCTTAATTCACGGTGGCCCGTTTGCTAATATCGCCCACGGCGCTAATTCGGTAATGGCAACTAATTTAGCCTTACACTTAAGCGACTATACTTTAACTGAAGCTGGTTTTGGTAGTGATCTAGGTGGTCAGAAATTCATGGATTTTGTCTCTAACCATTTAGACAAAGGGCCAGATGCTAGTGTTGTTGTGGCAACAGTGCGTGCTCTTAAATACCAGGCAGAGGGTACAACCAAGCACTTGGATGAAGAGAATTTAACCGCTCTTCGTAATGGATTTAAAAACTTAGAGCGGCACATGAATAATATGCGTTCGTATAATGTTCCTGTTATCGTTTTGATTAATCGTTTTGCCAGTGATACAAAAGCTGAACTTAATTTACTGAAAACTTTGGTAGAAGAACAAGGAATTAGGGCAGAAATAGTTAATTACCATGGTGAAGGTTCAGTAGGCGGAATTAAAGCCGCCCAAGCCGTAGTTGCACTTGCTAATTCTGGGAAAGCCGATTTAAAAGCAACTTACAGTGCGAATGATGATATTAAGACTAAGGTTAAAAAAGTAGCAAAAAAGATTTATCACGCAGATAAAGTCGAATATACTGAAAAAGCTGAGAAGCAAATTCAAGAACTAGAAAAGATGGGAAAAGACAAACTTCCCGTTATTATTGCCAAAACTCAATATTCATTTACTGATAATAAAAAATTATTAGGTGCTCCAACTGGTTTCACTTTGCACGTAAAAGGTGTTAACTTGAAAAACGGTGCAGGTTTTATCGTAATCACCACTGGTCATGTTTTAGATATGCCAGGTTTACCTAAACACCCTGCAGCTCTGGATATCGACGTTGACAATGATGGCAAAATAAGTGGTTTGTTTTAGAAAATGATTTATGCAATTTTTATATTTAATTATTAGTTTACTAGTTGTAGTGGCAGATCAAGGGTTAAAATCCTTTATCATTAATAACTATTCCGTGGGCGAAGTTCACCAAATAATTCCTGGTATTCTTTCATTTAATTATTTACAGAATAATGGAGCTGCTTGGAATATTTTAACCGGTCAGATGTGGTTGTTTTATATCATCAGTACCTTAGCCATAATCATATGTTTATATTTTTTGTTTAACAAAAAGTATAAAAATCCGCTTTTTGATGTCGGTATTTCCCTAGTTTTGGGTGGTATAATTGGCAACTTTATTGATCGCCTGCATTTAAAATATGTTATTGATATGCTTCAAGTTGACTTTATGCATTTTAATATTTTTAACATTGCTGATTCCGCGATTACGGTTGGAGTAATTTTGGTTTTCATTTATCTGATTTTCTTTGATGAAGGAGACCATAAGAATGCCTAGTAAATATCAGATTCAGGTTAAAGATGAAAAAGGCAGATTAGATAAATTTATAGCAGAAGAAATTAATGATTTATCGCGTACTAGGGTTAAAGAACTCATTCAGGATAAAAATATTTTGGTTAACGGTAAAAGTGCAAAAGTTTCCTATAAAATTCAAAGTGGGGACCAGATCTCGGTTACGGTACCTAAATTGAAACCACTGAATGCTGAACCTGAAGATATCCCTTTGGACATAATTTATGAAGATCAAGATGTAATTGTGGTTAATAAGCCTCAGGGTATGGTGGTTCATCCAGCAGCCGGGCATCCTGATCATACATTGGTTAACGCTCTTTTATACCATACTAAGGATTTAGCAGCTAGCCCCGAAGGCTTTCGTCCAGGTATTGTTCACCGAATTGATAAAGATACCTCCGGTTTATTGATGGTTGCCAAAAATAGTAAGGCACGTAAAAGTTTAGAATCGCAGTTAGCTCATAAAACTAATAAAAGGCAGTATTTAGCAATTGTTCACGGAAATTTTGGTGAAGATGCTGGGACTATAGATGCACCAATTGGCCGCAATCCATATCACCGAAAGAAAATGGGGATTATCGATAATGGTAAAAATGCTGTAACCCATTTTAAAGTTTTAGAACAATTTAAAAAGTATAGTTTAGTTCGTTGCCAGCTTGAAACTGGGAGAACGCACCAAATCCGTGTTCACATGGCTTATATTGGTCATCCTGTGGCAGGTGATCCACTTTATGGACCAAGAAAAACTCTAAAAGGGAATGGTCAATTTTTACATGCCCAGGTCCTTGGCTTTAAACAGCCATCTACAGGGGAATGGCTTGAATTCAAAGTTAAACCGCCTGCAATTTTTGAGCAAAGATTGACCGAATTAAGAAGAAATAAGTGATAAAATGAAACGTTATTTGATTCTTGAAGATGGAAGTTCATTTCCAGGCGAAGGAATCGGGGCAACAATTATCTCTACGGGAGAACTCGTTATTCAAACGAGCAATTTTGGTTACCAAGAAGCTTTAACTGATCCCACGAATGCCGGAAAAATTTTAGTTTTTACCACTCCCATGATTGGTAGCACTGGTATTAATGCTATTGACTATGAAAGTATCGATCCAACAGTAAAAGGTATTATTGCTAACGATGTTGCTTGGAATATTTCAGACAGCGAAACTTTCCAAGATTTGGACTCCTTTTTAAAAGAAAAAAATATACCCGCAATCTTTAACGTAGATACACGGGCATTGGTTCATCGTTTGATGGAAGAAAATACGATTAAAGCGTCAATTATGGATACAAACGATGAACATGCTTTTGACCAGATTAAAGCTTTGGTCCTTCCAAAGAATAAATCGGCAATGGTTTCAACTAAAAATGCCTATGCAGCACCTAATGTTGGTAAAACAGTCGCTGTATTAGATTTAGGTTTAAAGCACTCAATGTTAAGGGAACTTTCTTTACGTAAAATTAACGTGACAGTTCTACCATATGATGCTTCGGTAAGGGATATTGAGAATTTGCGGCCTGATGGAATAATAATTTCTAATGGTCCAGGCAAAGCAGATGAGGTTGAAACAAATTTGGCTCCTATTTTTGACCATTTTTATAGTAAACAACCTATTTGGGGGATTGGTTTAGGCTTTTTAGCGTTAAGTAATTACCTTAATTTTGAATTAGTTACCCTACCAGAAGAATTTAACGGTACTAACTATCCTGTCATTGAGCAAAATTCCAACCAAATTTGGCAAGTTGCAATGAATATTGATCAATTGGTTTTACCAGACAGTGTACAGTTACAGATGGATCAAGAATACTTTGATCTACACAGTGAATTATTGGCTGGCTTTAGTAATAACAAAGAGAAAGTTATTGCAACGGCATTTAATGCCGAAGGTGCACCTGGTAGCCTGGACGCACAGGTGATTTTTGATGATTTTGTAAAAATGATGGAGTAAAAAATGCCTTTAGAAAATGATTTAGATAAAATTTTAATCATTGGATCAGGTCCAACCTTGGTTGGCAGCGTTGCTGAAATGGACCTTTTAGCAACTGATGCAATCAATGCGTTAGTCGAAGAAGATATTCACGTAGTCTTAGTAAATCCTAATCCAGCAACGATATCAACTGATAAGCGTCCTGGTGTGACAGTCTACCTTGAACCCATGTCTTTGGATTTTTTAAAGAGAATAATTCGCATGGAAGAACCTAACGCGATTATGACAGCTTATGGTTCTACAACGGCATTAAAGGTAGCGCATGAGTTATCCCAAGATGGTATTCTTCAGCAAATGGGTATCAAACTGCTTACGTTAAACAAACGTACATTGATGATGGATGATCAACAGAAAAGGGCTGCCTTTTTAAAAAATATTGGTATAGATGTTAATCAATATTGGCAGCTATCTGAAGACATTGATGAAAATCTAATAAAGAAACTAAAAGAAAATGTGTCTTTTCCGGTTCTGGTTACAAAACATCAGCAATATCTTCATAATTTACACCTTAATTTTAATAATTTTGATGATTTAATTACTTATTTCAAAAAAGAGAGCCAAAGTGAGACCTTTTCGTGGAGGCATTATAGCTTAACTGAAGATCTTTCTTCTTGGGAAGAAGTAATCGTTAATATCATTAGGGATAGTGCGGGTAACGTAGCTTTTGTTAACTTTTCTGATTCAATCGAACCCGTTGCAATAAACTCTGGCGATTCCGTCACCGTCATGCCGTCATTAACTTTAAATAATGATCAGGTGCAACAGTTACGGGCAATTGCTAAGAAAATAGCAGATAATTTGAAAGTAGTTGGAATCTTAAGTATACATTTTGCAATTAACCACCACGGTACACAAATTGATACTAAGGTTTTGGCAATTAATTCACGAATAACAAGAAGTGCAGTTTGGTCACAAAGGGCAGGTCTCTATAGTGTCGGTTATATAGTAAGTAAGGTAGCAATTGGTTATCACTTAAATGAAATAACTGATCCCATGTCTGGCTTAAATGCTGCAATTGAACCTGTGCAAGATAAAATTGCGGTTAAAATGCCATACTGGTCTTTGTCGGAATCTGGATCTAACCACTACAGTTTGGGCAAAAGAATGCAAGCCAGTGGAGAAGCCTTAGGAATCGGGCAAAATTTTGAAACTGCATTTTTAAAGGGGTTAGATTCTATGACAAATACACGTCTTGCTTTGTTTATATTTAAATCTGAATTGAAAAAAAGCAAAGAAGAAATTAAAAAAGATTTAATTCACCCCGATGAAATGCATATGATTAAGTTATTGGCTGCAATTGCAAAAGGATTTACTTTTCAAGAATTGCACCCAATAATTTACTTACATCCAATTTACTTTCAAAAATTTCAACATATTGTAAAAATTGGTAAGAAATTATGTACTGAAGATAAAATTAGCGATAATTTGTTATTAGAAGCAAAAAAGCGGGGTTTTTCAAATAAATTAATCTCCTACTTAAGAAATACAGATATATCTAACGTTGATAAACGATTAAACAAAAGCAACCTAACACCATCATATTTACAAGTTGATGGTTCAGCTGGTATGTATCGTCCTAAAGTAAATGTTTTTTATAGTGCTTACGGTAGTCAAGATGAATTTACTCCGCTCAAAGCGAAGAAAAAGGTACTTATAATTGGCATGTTGCCATTACAGGTCTCCGTCACCAGTGAATTTGATTACATGATTAGCCACGCGATTAAAACTTTACATAAGAATAATTATGCAACTATTTTACTATCCAATAACGGCGAATCGGTTGCAGCAAGGTATAAAGATGTTGACCGCATGTACTTTGATCCTATTACTGCAGAAAATATTATCAAAATTGCCAGAAAAGAAAATATTAAAGATGTATTGCTGCAATTCTCTGGTAAAAAGATTAATGCTTTAGGACAAACTTTAATTGATAATGGTTTACATATTTTGGGCCGACCAGACGTAAACCCAAAGGATAATATAAAAAGGTTACTAAGGTTCCCAATCAGGGGACTAAAGCAGAACCCTTCATTAACAACTACTGATAAAAACATGGCAATTAAATTTATTAAAGCACACGGTTTTCCGATTTTAATTGGTGGTATCAGCAAAGAAGTTAAACAAAAATCAGCCGTTATTTATGATATGCCAGCCTTTGAAAAATATTTAACAGAAAATCAACTAGATAAAATTTCTGTTTCGCACTTTATTGAAGGCAATAAATACGAAATCACAGCCATTTCTGACGGAAAAGAAGTTACTATTCCTGGTATAATCGAACACCTTGAACAGTCCGGTTCTCATGCTTCAGATTCAATAGCAGTATTCAGACCGCAAAATCTGTCAAAAAGGGGACAAAAGAGACTCACGGAATGTTCAACTAAGTTGATCAAGAAAGTAAAAATGCGTGGTATTTTTACTCTGCATTTTTTGAGTGTAGGAAAGTCTTTATATTTATTGCAAATTAAGCCGTATGCTGGACATAATGTTGCCTTTTTATCCCAGTCATTGGGTAAGGATATCACCGCGTGTGCAACCGAAGTTTTAATTGGAAAGAATTTAAAAGATCTTGATTACGATAAAGGTTTATGGCCAACAAATAATTTTATTCACGTAAAGATGCCTGTCTTTTCATATATTGACTACAACAGTGGGAACACGTTTGATTCGAAGATGAAATCTTCTGGTTCGGTTATGGGACGTGATACACAGCTAGCTAAGGCACTGTACAAAGGTTATGAAGCAAGTGACTTACACATACCTAGCTATGGAACTATCTTCATATCAGTTCGTGATGAGGATAAAAAGCGGGTTACCCAATTAGCGCATCGCTTTGATCGATTAGGTTTTAAAATTGTGGCTACTGAAGGTACTGCCAATATGTTTGCGGAAGCGGGCATTACTACTGGCATTGTGACCAAAGTCCATAATAATCCCCATAATCTGCTTGAAAAAATTCGGCAACATAAAATCGTGATGGTAATCAATGTAACCAACTTATCCGATGTAGCTAGTGAAGATGCGATCAGGATTCGTGATCAAGCTTTAAATACGCATATTCCTGTTTTTTCAAGTATTGAAACGGCGGAATTAATTTTGGATGTTTTAGAGTCATTATCGTTAACAACACAACCGATATAAATTAGTTAAAAACAAATAAACCGAGGATGTTTTTGTAGACATCCTCGGTTTTTATTTACCAAATTTATTACTAATTAATCAATTTTTTTAGATAAAACACTATCTTTTTCTGGTGTAACTTCAGTGGAATTCTGTCCCCGATAAATTACAAATCCAGGTTTAGCACCTTTTGGCTTCTTAACACGTTTATCTTGAACATAATCCACCTGAACGTGAGCAGATGCTCTACCTTTAGAGAAATAGGCCGCTATTTCGGCTGCTTCTGCTATATCTTCATCACTTGGATTAGAATCGCGCAAAATAACATGTGACCCAGGCATATTTTTGACGTGGAACCAATAATCAGTTTTATTTGCTTTTTTCAAGGTTAACCAATCGTTTTGGTAATTATTTTTTCCGACTAAAACCACCTTACCTGATGATAATTTAAACTTATTCAGATTACGCTCAGTGATCTTCTTACGTCGCTTTTGTTTATGTTGCCGCCGAATATAACCTTGATTAACCAATTCATCATTAATCTGATCAATATCTTGTGGATCCGCATTATCAATAGCTGTTTGGATAGAATCAAAGTAAGCAAGATTGCTCTTTGCAATTTTAACTTGCTGTTTAACGTGTTTGATAGAATCTCGCAATTTCTTATAACGGGTGAAGTACTTTTGAGCATTTCGAGCAGGGGACAAAGCAGCATCAAGGTGAATATCAATAGCTTTATTGTTATCGTAGTAATTTGGTAAAGCTATTTTTGTCATACCTGGTTTTACTTTATTTAAATTAGCATTTAAAATTTCACCACGAATACGGTAACCTTCAGAGTTTTCAGCTAACTTTAACTGCTTGTTTAATTTAACAATCTTCTTTGAAAGCTTTTTTTGCTCATTTTTGACTACGCGTTCAACCTTACCTGATTTCTGTCTAACCCAATCACGGTTTGCTTGATATTCATAGAATTCATCTAGTGCATGATTTAAATCAGGATCTGAATTCTCTTTTTCAAGATTCAAATGGTAGGGAAGGTAAGGAAAGATTTTTCTTCTGTTTCTAGGAGTCTTTAAGACAAAGGCACGCGGATTATCAAATTGATTAAAAAAAGTCTTAAATGATGAATATGAATAATCATCATTTAAATAGCCAGTTAGCTCATTTCGATCATCACGATCAAGCCCATCTATTTTCTTGGCTAAATCCGCAGGATTATCATTAGCAACTTTTTCTTTCTTAAACTCTGCCTCTGACATTATTAATCCATTTAAACCAGGTTTAAGTGGTGGTAATTCATATTTAGCTTTGGGTAAAAGAATACGAGCCCGGTTTTCATCAGGATTGATTCTCTTAAGCAAGTCAATAATGTGATTAGATTTTTCGCCATAAAGAATAACGTTGCTGTGCCTACCCATTAATTCAACAGATAAAATTAATTCAACCTGATCGCCTAATTCATTCCAATTGCTGAAATGAAAGTTCACGATTCGATCTACACCTACTTGATCAATAGATAGTAGAACAGATCCCTCTAAATACTTCCTCAGCACCATAGCAAAAGTGGGTGCTTTATCAGGATTAGAAATAGTTTGTTTAGTCAAATACATTCTAGGGTATTGTGCATTTGCAGAAATAAGTAGTTGATAGTTTTTCCTATTTTTCCTAAAAGTTAAAATTAAATCCTGACTAAACGGTTGGTAGATTTTGGATAAGCGTCCGTCCGTTAGGGCAGGTCGTAAAGTCTTCAAAAGACTATGGATAAATACACCATCAAAAGCCATAATATCACCTCAAAACACAGATTCTATTATATCAATTTTTTAAGAATAAGTATAAAGTTTTATTTTACACTGTATCTTAAAATAGAGTACTGGTATTAATATAATAATAACTGTGATTTTTATAAAGAAAAGATAAGTAAAAACTGCTATACTAATATTATAAATAATATAAGCTATTTTCTATTAGCAATAACTAATATATAAGGTAAAACTAATAAACTATACTGTTTCACAGCATTTATTATTAAAATCTTTATTTTTGTTTCACGATCATATATACAATTAAATTCATTGATTAATGATAGAATATTGCTTGTAATTTTTACTTTGGAGAAAAGGTTGAGTAGATGGACATTTTATCTTTTAGCACAATTGCAGATCAGATTAAAAGAGAAGTTAATCACAAATGTGGCTTGAATATTTCACAAACTAGGATCTTATTATTTTTTGATAAAAATAATAATAAAGCCCTAACAATGGGTAACTTGGCTAATGAGCTTAATATTTCTTTATCCACTTTAAGTCGTCAACTTCAGCAGAAAAAAACTCAAAATTTTATTAAAGTTAATAAATCTGAAAAAGATTCTAGTAAAAGCGTCAAACTCAATAATAGGGGTCTTAAAAAAGCTTCAGAATTAAAAACTGCTCTGAAACAAATTGAAACAATCCTTTTTTCATTTTTAGATGAAGAAGAATTTAACAATTTTACTAAGCAGCTCTCTACGGTAGTAAAAAGCTCAAATGAAATAAGTACTGATTAACTATTGGTCGTATACCATGTTTTTTTATGCTATAATTTTTCTATACATATTGAAAAATTGAAAGGTTAATTAGATGAAAATTGCATTAGTTACTGATAGTACTAGTGTCTTAACTGAACAAGAAGTTAAAGAAAATAATGTAATCGTGGTTCCTATTCCTATCATCATTGGTAAGAAGGAATATTTGGAAGGCGTGAATATTACTTCCGAAAAGCTTTTTGAAACTCAAAGACAAGGTGCAGCTTTTCCAAAAACTTCTCAACCAAGTATGGGTGATATGATTAGTCTTTTTAATAAATTGCATAAAGAGGGCTATGAAGCTATCATCGTAATTACTTTGTCGAGTGGTATTTCGGGATTCTATCAAACATTACAAAATATAGCTCATGACAATCCAGAATATGGTTTATATCCATATGATTCTCAAATAACGGTCCATTTACAAGGTGATCTTGTACTAGCCGCTGCAAAAATGATCAAAAATGGTTTAAAGCCGGAAAAAATTATTAAAAAACTTGATAAGATTCGCGCTACTATTGATGAATTATTTGTAGTCGACGATTTGAATAACCTCAACCGTGGAGGAAGATTAAGTAACGCTGGAGCCTTTATTGGTACCATGTTACATATCAAACCATTACTTACTTTTAAAGATGGTAAAATCGTCGCTTTTGATAAAATTCGTTCATTAAAGCGTGCGGTTTTAAAAATTGAGAATCTAGCTTTAGAAAAAATTAATAAACTTCCATATAGAAATAAACTAAAACTCTTTGTTCTTGATTCAAACGATGCGCAACAAGCTGAGGGCATTAAAGAATTTATTATCAAGAATTTCCCTGGTAGACCAGTTGAAGTTACAAAATTCAGTCCTGTAATTGCTACACACTTAGGTGAGAAATCAATTGCTATTGCTTGGATGATTGATATTAATGATATTGATTTAACTAAATAATCAAAAGCAGTCTTAATCGACTGCTTTTTTATTAAAGTTTTTAATAGTAAAAATATTATAAGCAGAAAGCCACCTTACCAATTTATAATAAAATTATTATCGAATATTTATTTAATTTTATAAATAGGAAAAAGACATGAAAACAAATGATCAATTTACTAATTGGGCAATTGAATTACAAAGTCTAGCTCAGGCAGGCCTTGAATATGGACATGATAAATTTGATTTAGAAAGATATAATCGAATTCGTGAAATTGCCACTGAGATGATGTCTGAAAAGACTGAATTACCAATCAAAAAAATTAAAACTCTTTTTAGTAGTGAAGATGGTTATCAAACTCCCAAAATTGATACGAGAGCAGCTATCATCAAAAACAATCAGATATTACTTGTTAAAGAGAAAAGTGATAATAGCTGGTCTTTACCAGGTGGATGGTGTGAAGTTAATCTTTCAGCTAAAGAAAATTGTATTAAAGAAGCCAAAGAAGAATCAGGCAGATACATTAAAGTAGAACGATTAATAGCAATTCAAGACCGTAATCGTCACAATAAACCAATTCGTGCAGTTGGTATTTGCAAAATATTTTTCTTATGTCATGCAATCGCTGGTAGTTTTAAGCAAAATACTGAAACTGCTGACTGTAAATATTTTTCGCTGAATGCTTTACCCCAATTATCTGAGAGCAGAAATACAAGGGAACAAGTAAAAATGTGTTTTGATGCTTATCATGATCCTGACTGGCAAGCAAAATTTGATTAAAAAAACAAGCTTGAGGTGAATAACCC
>ENA-UOOM01000535-UOOM01000535.1-fermentation-metagenome-genome-assembly--contig:-NODE-535-length-42687-cov-4.182633_pt1 | contig 42687 bp, 38 predicted proteins | sample MGYA00245781_ERZ724031 | MGnify/ENA primary metagenome ERZ724031 (study PRJEB28704, sample SAMN03018317) | fermentation metagenome | biome: anthropogenic terrestrial biome; feature: soil; material... | reverse complement strand
GGAAGAAAATTACGACGAATTTTTGGAAGAATATCGCTTGCAGGCGCTGATCAAAAAATATTCGGACTTTATTCGCTATCCCATTAAGATGGACATCCAAACCAGTGTGCAAAAAGAGGGAACAGAGGGTGAGTATGAAGAGCTGACGCAAGAGCAGGTTGTCAACAGCATGGTGCCCATTTGGCGCAAAAATAAAAATGAACTCAGCGACGAAGATTATATAAATTTTTATCACGAAAAACACTATGGTTTTGACAATCCCATGAAGCATATCCATATTTCCGTGGATGGTGCCGTGCGCTATAATGCGATACTGTATATTCCCGAAAAAACGCCCTTTGATTTCTATACGAAAGAATATCAAAAAGGGCTGGAGCTGTATTCCAACGGCGTGCTGATTATGAACAAGTGTGCGGACTTGCTGCCCGATTATTTCAGCTTTGTGCAGGGGATGGTAGATTCTGAAGATTTGTCGCTCAACATCTCCAGAGAATTGCTGCAGCACGACAGGCAGCTGCGCTTGATTGCCAAAAACATCAAAAACAAAATCAAGTCAGAGCTATTGAATTTGTTAAAAGAAGAACGTGAAAAGTATGAAACTTTTTATAAGGCATTTGGGCGCCATTTGAAATATGGCTTATATGCGGATTATGGAATGAACAGAGAAGAGCTGGAAGAGCTGCTGTTGTTTTATTCTTCCCATGAGAAAAAAATGGTAACTCTGGACGAATATGTTTCACGCATGAAAGAAGAGCAAAAATATATTTATTATGCGGCAGGCGAAACCATTGAGCGCATTGAGCAGCTGCCGCAAACAGAGGCAGTCATTGAAAAAGGATATGAATTGCTTTATTTTACCGAAGACGTGGACGAATTTGCCATTCGCATGCTGATGAAATATAAAGATAAAGAATTCAAATCCGTGTCGGAAGGAGACTTGGGTATCGAGGGGCAAGAAAATGGTGATCAGGACGTGCCAATCAACGCCGAAGAGGAAGAAATGTTAAAATACATGACGGAGATTTTAAAAGATAAAATCAAAGACGTCATTGTATCAAAGCGCCTCAAGCGGCATCCGGTGTGTCTTTCGACGCAGGGTGGTGTGAGTATCGAGATGGAAAAAGTACTCAGCGCCATGCCCGGCGAACAAAAGATTACGGCACAAAAGGTGCTCGAAATCAATCGAGACAGTGCGTTGTATGCAGTGCTGCAAGATGCCTATGCTAACGACAAGGAAAAGCTGAGAGACTACACAGAGTTGTTATATAACCAAGCGCTGCTCATCGAAGGTCTTCCCATAGAAGATCCGCTGAAGTTCAGCACAGATATTTGTAAACTGATGAAATAAAAAACAACCCCTTAAGGGGTTGTTTTTTTTAGAATCTGCTATAATAAAACTATATGCAGTAAATATAAAAATAAGCGGGTGATAAAATGAAAATTGTAGTCATCACCGGAAGTCCGCGCAGAAAGGGCACTTCTGCATTGTTGGCAGACGAATTTATTCGGGGAGCAAAACAAGCAGGACATAGCCTGACGCGGTTTGACGCTGCCTTTGAAGACATACATCCTTGCCGCGCGTGCGATTATTGCACCACGCAAAAGTCGGGTTGTGTGCAACAAGATGCTCTGGCACCGCTGTTGAGCCAATTGGTCTCAGCGGAGATGGTTGTTTTGGTAACACCGTTGTATTATTTTGGCATGTCGGCACAAATCAAAACGGTCATCGATCGATTTTATGCCACAAACGGAAAACTCATGGGAAACAAAAAGATGATTTTGCTTGCCACGGCAGAGGAGAAAAATTTGCGGGCAATGGAGCCGCTGGTGTTGCATTGTGAGGCCATTATGGAGTATCTTGGCTGGCATGGGGCAGGCAAAGTATTGGCGGTGGGCTGCAGAGTGCGAAAAGACATTGAGAAAACAGACTTTCCTCAGCAGGCATATGAACTGGGTAAGAGCCTGTAATATAAAATTACAGTAAACAGGAGAAAAAATATGCGCAGAAAAGACAGAGAAGTTACAAATCAGGATGAAATTATCGAAATCATGCGCAAGTGTGATGTTTGCCGTCTTGCGTTTAACGACGGTGAGTATCCCTATATTGTTCCGCTCAACTTTGGACTTTTTGAAGAAAACGGCAGCGTGGTGCTGTATTTTCACTCGGCGAAAGAAGGAAGAAAACTGGACGCCATTGACCAAAATCCCAAAGTGGGTTTTGAGATGGACACAGGACATAAACTGATAACAGGTCAGGATGCCTGCGATTGCACAATGGAATATGAGAGTGTAATAGGCCGGGGGATTATCGAAATTTTGCGTGATAGTGAAAAAGAAGCGGCGCTGGGGTTGCTTACGACGCGTTATACAAACCGGACGAAGCATGTATTTCGAAAGGAAGTTTTGGCTCAAACAGCGGTATTGAAATTGACAGTGGAGGAAATGACGGGCAAACGGCTGAAGGTTGAAAAAAAGTAAATTTGGCGTACAAACAATCAGGTATAAAGAGGGGACAGAAAGGTGAAAGTAAACAGAACGGCATATCACTGGTTTGCGGATATTTTTTGCGTGTTGTTGCTGGTGGGCGTTTTTTTGTATCTGATTATGTACTGGAACGCAATTGCCGATCATGTGCCGGGGCACTACAATGCCGACGGTGTTGTCGATCGGTGGACCAATAAAAAAGAATTGTTTATTTTGCTGGCGGTTGCCTGGGTGATGTATGGGGGGATTACTGTGGTGGAACAATTTCCGCGTCTTTGGAATACGGGTGTGACGATAACGAAGCAAAATGCACATCGTGTCTATGCAACATTGAAAAATATGATTGTCACGATCAAGTGGCAAATGGTGCTTGCCTTTTGTGTGATTACGCTATATTCATCTTTAGGCAAAGGCTTGCCAAAATGGTTTCTATCGGTGTTTTTAATCGCAATATTTGCTACACTGATTGGGTTTTTGGTTCAATTGATGCGTGTGAAATAGTTTTTCAACGAAAAGGCATGCATTTTTTTCAAAGCAGCGAAATGCCTATCGATAACAGATAATACAGATGAACAATAAAAAAGGCCGTAAAGGCCTTTTTAGCGTATATTGCGCAGGGAAATTTCGCCTGAATGCAGCGTGCTGACATTACCTGCCGCGTCTTGAACAATCAACCCGCCGTCTTTGGAAATATCGATTGCCAAGGCCTCGTGCCAGTTGTTTTGGGCAAAATAGGAAATTTGTTTACCTAACACAAAAGAACGTGATTTGTATTCTTTCAGAAATTCTCTTTGTGTGAATGTTTCGTAAATATCCATCAATTCGTTGATGATTTGAGCGATGAGCTGGCTGCGGGTAACAGCGGGCTTTTCGTCGGTATAAATAGAACCCGCCCGCGGCTGAATCTCTTTTGGAAAGGCGTCCGGCGGTGTTTTAAAATTTACGCCGATGCCCACAACAATGCTGTCTACCCGGCCGGTTTCGCAGTTGGTCATGGCTTCGGTCAAAATGCCGCATACTTTTTTTTCTTCGATATAGATATCGTTGAGCCATTTGATGGCGCAAGACTTTTTACAGACTTTTTCAATGGCGCGACATGTGGCAACCCCTGCGGCGGTGGTGAGCAAAACCGTATCGGATATATCGGTCTTTGGCCTTAGAATCACGCTCATGTAAATGCCGCTTTGAGCAGGCGAATAAAAACTTCTGCCCATTCGGCCGCGCCCTGCTGTTTGGGTGTCTGCTATAATAATGCTGCCCTCCGCTGCGCCGTCCACAGCAATTTTTTTTGCCGCATTGTTGGTGGAGTCGATGGTGTCATAGACAAAGACGTCAAAGGCGCGGTATTCTTTTTTCAGAAAATGCTTGATGGCTTCTTTAGACAAAATATCTGAGGAAGCGAAAAGTTGATAGCCTTTATTGGGTGTGGAGTGAATTTCGTATCCCTCTTTGCGCAGTGCTTCGATGGCTTTCCACACGGCGGCGCGTGAAACATTGAATTTCTCAGCCATTTGTTGACCCGAAATGCAGGACGAACGATTTTCTTCCAATATTTGCAGTACCTTATTTTTCAAGGACATTTTTTCACCTTTATACCAAATGGAATGTCATTATTATACGCGATGTATCAATGACTTTCAACGGGTGCGCAGCTTCGGCAATAATTTTACCCCAAGCAAAGAAGCCATGAGGGTTTTTAACAGATCACCGGGCAAAAATATCAAGCAACCCACCTGAAAGGCTTTGCTGATGGTGATGTCGGTATGCATTACTTTGGTTAAAATGATGTACATATAGGGAATACCGAAGAGGTAAATGATGACGGTACCCAAAAGGGCAATAAGTAAAATTTTAAAAAATGAATAGGCGCCTTTGGAAACGCTGCCGTCAGGTGCGATGACAGGGGATTTTTTTGCGTATTTTTCCACAAGAATACCCACGACGTAGGCTGCGACAATAAAGCCGATTAAAAAACCGAAACTCGGTTTGAATACCGAGAAAACGCCGCCGGAAAAACCTGAAAAAATCGGCAGACCGATTAATCCCAAAGCAATATAGATCAGCTGTGAAAGTGCCCCAAGACGTGGGCCGAGCAAGATGCCCGCAAGCAGCACAAAAAGCGTTTGTAGCGTTATGCTCACAGGACCGGCAGGAATGGCGAGAAAAGCACCCAGTGCACTGAGTGCGGCAAAAAGTGCGGTGAGTGCCATGGATTTTGCGGATAATTTCATGAAGACCTCCTATTGTAAACCAAAAATATTTTTTAGTTTACAATAGGAGGCGTCCGTTGTCAATACCTACATAAAGCTGTAAAGGGTAACATAGAGATCAAAGATTTATACGCAAAAGCCAAACAAACAATAATTGTTATAACGCATTATATTTTTCTATCAATTCTTCTAATTTTTCCGCGCTTTTTTCTATGCAAAGTTCACACTTGATTGCCGGGTCGGGATCAGCGTGTATAAGCAAAATATAAGGACAATCGAGGCTGCCGAAGGCGGTTAGAAACCATTGCACGTATTCGGCGCAAAAGGTGCGAATCTTCGTGTGGTCAAAGGGTTTGGGCCCACCCCAAAGCACACCGGCAACCGCCAAAGCCCCTAAAACAATTCCGCAGGTTCTGCGGCATCCCATGCCGCCGCCAAAGGGTATGATGGCATTGATGGTTTGCTGATTGAGTTTTAAATCATATTTTTTATTTGCGGCAAGGAGCATTTTTTCAGCACAATTATAGTGATAGAGCGGTTTTTCTTCTTCGCTCAAGCCCGGTATTTCTACAGAAAATTCTTTTAACGCTTCTTTCATAAGACATCGTTCTCCTCTTGATTCATATATTTATTCGACGGTGACCGATTTTGCCAAATTTCTGGGTTTATCAACATCACAGCCTCTTTCACAGGCAAAATAATAACTGAGCAACTGCAGGCAAATAACGGCCAGCACGGGCGCAACATCATCTGCGGCTTTGGGAATAACAAACAGCTCATCCACTTCTTTTCGGATGATTTCGGCATTTTCTTTGCAAAATGCCACGACATAGGCACCGCGCGATTTGACCTCTTTGATGTTGCTCAAGGTTTTGTTGAAAAGTTCGTCTTGAGTGAGCAGTGCAATAACCAGGGTGCCTTGATCAATCAAGGCAATGGGGCCGTGTTTTAATTCGCCGGCAGCAGCGGCTTCAGAATGAATATAGGATATTTCTTTTAATTTCAAAGAACCTTCCAAGCTCACATAATAGTCCAGGCCTCTGCCTATAAAATAAATGTCTTCGGCATTTTTGCGGCGTTTGGCCAAGGCGTGTAGGCCCTCGTCGGTGGCAATAACTTGCTGAACCAGTCGGGGCAGGTCAAACAATTCATCGCGCAGGGCGGCATATTGCTGTTTGCTCAAATGCTGTGTAAGCAGACCAAAGTGCATGGAAAGGGCATACATACACAGAAGTTGAGTGGTATAGGCTTTGGTGGATGCCACTGCAATTTCGGGCCCTGCCCAGGTATAGATGACATCATGGGCAGCGCGTGCTATGGAGCTGCCTTGCACATTGGTAACAGCCAAAACACGTGCGCTCTGTGCCTTGGCAAGTTCCAAGGCGGCCAGACTGTCTGCGGTTTCGCCTGATTGGCTGATGACAATACACAACGTGCATTTGTCCACCAAGGGATTGCGGTAGCGAAACTCGGAGGCAATGTCGCATTCCACAGGAATGCGGGCATATTTTTCAATGAGGTATTTGCCGACCAAGCCCGCATGGTAGGCTGTGCCGCATGCGACGATGTAGACCTTTTGAAAACGGTCCAAATCTTCTTTTGTGATTTTCACATCATCCAACACCACATAATCTTTTTCCTCGAAAATACGAGAAAGCATTGTTTTGCGAATGCTCTCGGGTTGTTCGTGAATTTCTTTGAGCATAAAATGCTCATATCCGCCTTTTTCGGCATCTTGCGCATCCCAGTTTACTTTGAAAATATCGGGCTGTTTTTCCAGGTCGTTTTCGTCTAATATCGTGACATTGTCTTGGGTGCAAATGACAATTTCGTCATTTTCCATTAAGTATACATTCCGCGTATAGTTTAGAATAGCGGGTATGTCGGAGGCAAGAAAATTTTCGCTTTCTCCCAGCCCCACAATCAGCGGACTGTTTTTGCGCACGCCCACGATTTTGTCCGGCTCTTTTTCGCAAAGAATTGCCAGCGCATAGGATCCTTTGATGATTTTGAGCATTTTGCGCACGGCAACAACAAGGTTGCCTTCGTAGAGCTTGTCCAAAAGATGGGCAAGCACCTCGCTGTCGGTTTGAGAGGTGAAACGATAGCCCTCTTTCATAAGCATTTCTCTTAATTCCAAATAATTTTCAATGATGCCGTTGTGCACCACGGCAATGGTTGCGTGATGATTGGCATGAGGGTGAGAATTGGCATCAGAGGGCTCGCCATGGGTTGCCCATCTGGTGTGACCGATGCCCACGGTTGCCTCGATGGGGCTATTTGCAATGTCTTGTGTCAGGGTTTGCAGCCTGCCTTTAAACTTTCGTACGGTGATACTGCCTTGATGATACACGGCAAGTCCTGCGGAGTCATAGCCGCGATATTCCAGCTTGCTAAGACCGTGCAGCAAAACATCCGTGCTCTGTCTGTAACCTATATATCCAACGATTCCACACATGTTATTATCTCCTAAAATAAAAAATTCCGCGCAATTATCGCGGAAATGATATAAAGCATTGTCAATATAACAATCCAATCCACGACAACCAGTCAGATTTTGTCCTTGCAATCACTCGCAAGTTTTGTTTCTGCCTGTATAGACTTTGTCTGAAGCCTTTGGAGCACCCGCCGAATTTTTCGATAACTCCAATCCTCGTCAACTCAAAACCGCTGAGTCCCGGCGCTATAATCAAAATCGATTATTTATTGCTATGTTGTTGTAAAAATAAGCTGTCTATCCCTCCTTTTTTTGAATTCGCTACATTATACCATAAATGATACTCAATTCAAGCGCATAAAGTTGTATGCCGGTAAAAAAAATACCACGTTGAAACGAGACAAAATATTTGTGGTACAATGAAACAAAAACAGAATCACCGGAGAGAAAAATGACGGACTTGGTGCATAAAGCGCATGATTTTGAGCCGATTTATGATGCTGACAGCCGTGTGCTGATTTTAGGAAGCATGCCTTCGGTGGCATCGGCAAAGCGGGGGTTTTATTACGGGCATCCACGTAATGTGTTTTGGGACGTGCTTGCAGAGGTTTTTTGCGTCACGTTGCCGCAGACCAAGGAAGAAAAAATCGCTTTTTTAAAAAAGCATCGCATTGCGCTGTGGGACGTGCTTGCATCTTGTGAAATCAAAGGCTCTGCAGACAGCAGTATTAAAAAACCTGTGGCAAACGACCTGATGCCGATTTTGAAGGCGACGAAAACAGAGGCGATTTTTACCACAGGTCAAACAGCGAGTCGGCTTTATAAAAAACTGTGTTTTCCCGTAACGAAAATGCAAAATATTGCTCTTCCCTCCACCAGCCCCGCCAACATCGCCAATTATCGCTATGAAGAGTTGGTGCGCCATTATCGCATCATCAAAGAGGTGTTGGGCTGAAGATGTGTTTTACAGCAGGGAGAAATTGTGATAAAATGCGTGTGGTAAAAAGAAAGGAAGTGGAAAATATGGTTGTAATAACAATGGAAAACGGAAAAGAAATCAAGATAAAACTTTACGAAGAACAAGCGCCGATAACGACAGCGAACTTTATTAAACTCGTGCAGGAAAAGTTTTATGACGGACTGATATTTCATCGGGTTATCAAAGGCTTTATGATTCAAGGCGGTTGCCCCGAAGGAAGAGGAACGGGAGGACCCGGTTACCACATCAAAGGTGAATTTGCGGCCAACGGCGTAGACAATCCCATCAAGCACACGCGAGGTGTTTTATCGATGGCGCGTGCGCAGCATCCCGATTCGGCGGGGAGCCAGTTTTTTATCATGCACCAAAACTCACCGCACCTAGACGGACAATATGCAGCATTCGGTGAAGTGGTGGAGGGTATGGATGTGGTGGACGAGATTGCGGAGACCAAAGTGGATTATTCCGACAAGCCGCTTACCCCGCAAGTGATGAAAACAGTCACGATCACAGACGACGAAGCATAATACGATATCAAAATAAATCAGACACACCCTTTTGATAAAAACGGAAGGGTGTTTTTGAATGGAGAAGATGGCAAAAATGCGAGGGCATGCCGGATGATATTTCAGTTGAAGCGGTGTTTTTCTCGCTGCTGTTTTATGGTATAATGTTATATTACGAAAAGTGCTGAAAAGGAAGGACGCAATGAGCAAATTATTATCGTCGCTCAACGAGCAACAAGCCTATGCCGTAAAAAACACGGAAGGACCCATGCTGATTTTGGCAGGTGCGGGGAGCGGAAAAACGCGCACCATCATTCACAAAATCGCTTATATTTTAGAACAGAACAAGGCACAGCCCGATGAAATTTTGGCGCTGACCTTTACCAATAAAGCTGCCCAAGAGATGAAAAACAGAATTGCGGGCATGGGAATTTATAATGCCGAATCTGTTTGGATGTCTACATTTCACTCCTTGGGTGCGCGTATTTTGAGACGCCATGCCGCCTTGATCGGCTATACGTCGGACTTTGTCATCTATGATGAAGACGACAAGAAAAAATTGATTAAAGAATCGATAAAACAATTGGACGGTCCGTTGCCGGATTTGAATTATGAAAAATATATTTCTCGTGCAAAGGAAAACAGAACCCATCCCGAAGAGTACGAACAGGCCATGGAGGGGCAAAACAATTACGCACGCCAAATTGCCCAAGTCTATGCACTTTATGAAAAAAGGTTGAAAGAGTGCAACGCCATGGACTTTCAGGATTTGTTGTCCAACATGGTACTGCTCTTTGAGACGCAACCAGCGGTGTTGGACTATTATCAGAAAAAATTTAAATATATTTTAATCGACGAATATCAAGATACAAACTATGTGCAATATCTTTTAACGGCACTGCTTGCCAAAGGTCACCAAAATCTGTGTGTGTGCGGAGATGACGACCAAAGCATTTATGCCTTTCGCGGTGCGGATATACGAAATATTTTAGAATTCGAAAAAGATTTTCCTGCCGCGTCAATCATTAAACTTGAGCAAAACTATCGCAGCAGCGGTAGCATTATTCAAGCATCCAATGCCGTCATTGCCAACAACATGCAACGAAAAGGCAAGAGGTTGTTTACGAAAAATGAAAAGGGTGAGCCCATCACCTTTCGTCATTGCTATGACGGACGGGAAGAGGCAAGGTATGTGGCAAGCGAAATTTTAAAACAAAATGTCAAAGGCGTGGGCTATGATGAGATGGCGGTTCTCTACAGAACCAATGCCCAAAGCCGTATATTTGAAGAAATGTTTCTTTCAAACGGCATTGCTTATCAGTTAATCGGCGGCTTAAAATTTTATGACCGCGAAGAAGTCAAAGATATTTTGGCCTACTTACGTTTAGGCGTAAATGACCAGGACGATATCAGCTTTATGCGGGTATACAATGTGCCCCGAAGAGGATTGGGCACCGGTGCGCTGCAAAAAATACGTGAATTTGCGGAGTTCAAATCCTGCAGCCTGATGCAGGCGGCAAGCTACTACAACGAAATTCCCACGCTTTCGGCAAAGGCAAAAGCAGGTTTGGGCGCATTTTATGGTGTTGTTCAGGGAATTAGCAAGCGCATTGAAGAAAAGGAAAGCATTGGCGTTATTACGAAATACATCATTGACGAAATAGGATATTTTGAATATTTGGCTTCTAAGCCTGATACTTCCGAACAAAAAACGGAGAACGTCAATGAGTTGATTTCGTCGATGTATGAATTTGAGCAAAACAGTGAAGAGACAGGTGTGGCGGCATACTTGCAGCATGTGTCACTGATTTCGGCGCTGGATGAAAGCGGCAATAGTCAGCAACGTGTGAGCCTTATGACGGTGCATAATGCAAAGGGGCTGGAGTTTCACACGGTGTTTTTGGCGGGTATGGAGGAAGGGCTGTTTCCTCATGTGGGCTCACTGATGGAAAACAACAACGAAGAAGAACGCCGCCTATGCTATGTGGGCATGACGCGTGCCAAACAGGTGCTGTATATGACGGCTGCAAGAGAAAGGCTGATCAGAGGGCGATTTGAGCGATTTCCCATCTCGCGCTTTGTCTTTGAAGCAGACAGAGACTGTTTGGATGAAGTGGGGCAAAAAACACTTTATGCCATTGAACGCGGACAAAAACAATTTGAAATCGAACACGATTTTGCCGATAGAGAATTTTTTTCGCCCCAAAGACCAAGCGGGCAAACTCGGCAGCCACAGAGCAAAATGGCGCAGAAGGCAACACAACTGCAAAAAAAATCGGGCAGTGAGTTGAGTGATGTGCAAGCGGGAGACAAAATCAAGCATGAACAGTTTGGTGTGGGTACAATTATCTCCGTCAAAGGTGAAGGAGAAGGCCAAATGCTGCAAGTTGCCTTTGTGCAAATGGGGATTAAAAATCTTTTGACGCAATATGCGCCGATAACGAAAGTATAACCTGGGAGAACATGATGGAAGATTCAGCGGCTAAGAGACAAATTTTAAAGCTGAGAGAAGAGTTGCGCTATCACAATGATCAATATTATTTGTATGATGATCCGCAAATCAGTGACGGCGAATATGACAGATTAATGCGTCTGCTGACGGATTTGGAAAATGAATACAATGATCACGATCCCTCCTCGCCCAGCGTAACGGTGGGGGGCGGCGTGCTGGAAGGGTTTGAAAAAGTCAGACATCAAACAATTCAGCTGAGTTTGGCCAATGCATTTAATGATGGGGAATTGCGAGATTTTGACAACCGTATTCAAAAGGTGTCATCGCACTATGTTTATGATGCCGAGTACAAATTTGACGGACTTTCCGTGATTTTGCATTATCAAAACGGGCGACTTTTGCAGGGCGCCACAAGGGGAGACGGACAAATTGGCGAAGATATCACGCAAAACATTAAAACCATCCGTTCGCTGCCGAAAAAAATTGACTTTGAAGGCAATTTAATCTTGCGCGGAGAAGTGATTATCAAAAAAGACGATTTTTTGCGTTTGAATGCCGTGCGAAGAGAGCAAAACCTTATGCTGTTTGCCAATCCGCGCAATGCCGCGGCGGGCTCTTTGCGCCAGCTGAATGTGGCTGTTACCAAAGAGCGACCCTTGGATATTTTTATTTTTAACGTTGATGAGGCAGAAGGCAAAGAATTTACAAGTCACAGAGAAATGCTTTTGTTTGTTCAAAGTTTACATTTTCCTGTCAGCGATATTAAAACCATGAAAAATATTGAAGAAGTAATCGCCTATTGTCATGCCACAGAGCAAAAGCGAGAAGAGCTGAGCTATGAAATAGACGGACTCGTCTTTAAAATAGACGACTTAGCGCTGCGGGCAAAATTGGGAAGCACGACAAAAAATCCGCGTTGGGCAATTGCTTATAAATTTCCTGCAGAGGAAAAAGAAACCAAATTGATCGACGTTCAAATACAGGTGGGCAGAACCGGAGTGCTTACGCCGGTTGCCAATTTGGAGCCTGTTCAAATCAGCGGCTCTTTGGTGAGCCGCGCCACCCTTCATAACGAAGACTTTATTCGCGAAAAAGATATTCGCATCGGCGATAGCGTCATTGTGCGCAAGGCGGGGGAGATTATTCCCGAAATTGTGCGGGTGGATTTGAGCAAGCGACCGCAGCATACGCAGCCGTTTATCTTTCCCGATACCTGCCCGCAATGCGGCTATGCGGTGAAAAGAGAACAAAGCCAATCGGCGGTAAAATGCACAAACATTGCCTGTCCCGCCGCGGTGTTGAGGCGAATAATACATTTTTGCAGCCGCGATGCCATGAACATTGAAGGTATGGGGCCGGCGGTGTGCGCCGCGCTGTACAATGTGGGGTTGATACAGGAAGTTTCGGATATCTTTTTTCTTAAAGAAAAAAGACAAGAGATTGCAAAATTGGAAAAAATGGGAGAAAAATCCACGGACAATCTTTTGGCATCGATTGAGAATGCAAAGAAAAACGACCTAAACAAATTGATTTTTGCCCTGGGCATTCCCTTGATTGGTCAGCGGGCGGCAAAATTGTTGGCAGAGCAGTTTCGAACCATGTCGGCTTTGATGGCGGCAGAGGCAGAAGAAATTTCTTCCATTTATGAAATGGGCGAAAAAATGGCGGAGGAAGTGGTGAAATATTTTCAAGAAGAAACACACCGCCGCATGATTGCCTCTCTTGAGGCAAGCGGTGTGAACATGTCAAGCCTTGCGGCAAAGAAGTCAGACAGCAATCTGCTAAGCGGAAAAATTTTTGTTGTCACAGGCACATTAAAAAACTATACACGCAACGAAATAAAAGATATAATAGAGTCTCATGGTGCCAAAGTAAGCGGCAGTGTTTCTGCGCGGACAAACTATGTGTTGGCCGGAGAAGAGCCCGGAAGTAAATACGAAAAAGCGACCCGATTGGGCGTTGCCATAATAGACGAAGAAGAATTTGATGAAATGTTGAAAGGATCAACCAGCGATGCAAATCAGTAGTGACGATGTAAAGCGCTTAGCCGAATTGAGCCGACTGGCTTTTAACGAAGAAGAAATAGCGCAAATGCAGGAAAATTTGGTCGATATGATTCAGTATGCCGACCGTGTCAATGCCACTGCCTGCGACATGCAGGCCAAAGAACACATATTGCCTTTGCATAATGTTTTCAGAGAAGATGTTGTGCAAGAGAGTCTTTCCAATGACGAGGCGCTGAAAAACGCCCCCGAAAGCGAAGAGATGTATTTTAAAGTCCCGCAAGTCATGGAGGATGAATAAAATGAGACTTTGTGATATGCCGTTGTACCAACTCAGTGCCATGCTGGACGAAAAAAGCATCAGCGCAAAGGAAATTGCACAGGATGTGATGAAGCGAATCGGAGAAGCAAATGCCACTGTGGGAGGCTACATTACAATCCTGGATGAAAAAGAAATTATGGAAAGTGCGCAAAAGACCGATGAGCGCATTGCCGCAGGTGCAAGAAGAAGCAAGATAGACGGAATACCCTATGCGCTCAAAGACAACATGTGCACGAAGGGGATTCGAACAACATGCTCTTCAAAATTGCTTGAAAATTTTGTGCCTGTCTATAACGCCACGGTATATGAACACTTAATCAATGCCGGCGGAGTGCTTGTGGGCAAGGCGGACATGGATGAATTTGCCATGGGTTCGGCAAACGAAAACTCAGCGCTCAGTTTTACAAGAAATCCCTGGGATACCAAAAAAGTGGCCGGCGGCTCCTCGGGCGGCAGCAGTGCCACCGTGGCAAGCGGACAAGCTGTTTTTTCGCTGGGTTCAGACACAGGCGGCTCCATCAGACTTCCTGCGAGCTTTTGCGGCATTACGGGATTTAAGCCCACGTATTCTGCCGTGCCGCGTTATGGCGTGATTGCCTTTGCTTCGTCGCTGGACCAGGTGGGTCCGCTGACAAAGGATATAAGAGATACAGCCATTGTGTTGGATGAGATTGTCAAGTATGACGACAAAGACAGCACATCGGCAAAAATAGCGACCAATTATGCGCAAAACTTAAACAATAATATCAAGGGCATGCGCATCGGCGTCGATGCATCGCTGGTGGAAGCCACGGACGAAGACACGAAAGCAGCGGTTTTGACGGCAATAGAAAAGTTTAAGGAGATGGGCTGCAAAATTGTGGACCTTTCCTTTAATCATAACGAAATTATGGTTGCGGCCTATTATATTATCAGTTCTGCGGAGGCCAGCAGCAACTTGGCGCGTTTTGACGGTATGACTTATGGCGTTCGAAGAGAGGGTGAGAATGTCATTGACACCTACGTCAACACGAGGAGCTGGGGCTTTGGTCCTGAAGTCAAGCGACGCATTATGATGGGCACCTTTGTGCTCAGCAGCGGATATTATGACGCTTATTATAAAAAAGCGCTGCAAGACCGCACATTGATTAAACATAATTTTGATGCAGCCTTTGAGCTTTGCGATTGCGTGTTGTCGCCCACGACGATTTTTACGGCCTATGATGCGGGTAAAAAACTGGAGCATCCCACCGATGCCTACATGTCGGACGTCTTTACACCGATGGCCAACATTGCGGGGCTGCCGGCGGCAAGCATCCCCTGCGGGTTTGCAAAAAACGGAATGCCCATCGGGCTTCAGCTGATTGGCAACAGCTATCAAGAGCAAACGCTGCTCAACATGGCTTATGCTTACCAGCAAGAAACAGACTTTCATCTGCAAAGACCAAAGATGACAGGGGAGGGCGAAAAAGATGAAGTATGAAGTGGTAATCGGTCTTGAGATTCATGCGGAACTATCCACGCAAAGCAAGGTGTTTTGCGGTTGTTCAACAGCGTTTGGCGCAGAGCCCAATACCAATGTGTGCCCTGTGTGTTTGGGCATGCCCGGCGCGCTTCCCGTGTTGAATAAAAAAGCGGTGGAATATATTGTGCGCGCAGGTCTGGCGCTCAATTGCGAAATTGCCAACTATTCTAAAATGGACCGAAAAAATTATTTTTATCCCGACCTGCCCAAAGCTTATCAAATATCGCAATTCGATTTGCCTTTTTGCAAAGGCGGGTATTTGAACATACAAGCAGACGGCAAAGAGCACACAGTGGGCATTACACGCATTCATTTAGAAGAAGATGCGGGAAAATTGGTGCACACGCCCGGCGGCACACTGGTTGATTACAACAGAAGCAGCATGCCTTTGATTGAAATTGTCTCTGAACCCGACATGCGCAGCGCAAAACAGGCGGTGGAGTATGCCAAAGCCATTCGCAATATTTTGCTTTTTGCAAAAGTATCCAATTGTAAAATGCAGGAAGGCGCACTGCGCTTTGATGCCAATGTATCGGTGCGCCCCTTTGGCAGTAAAAGTTATGGCACTCGAACAGAAATCAAAAACCTTAGTTCATTTAAAATGCTGCAAAAGGCCATTGATTATGAATATCAGCGACAGGTGAGCATGATTGAAAAGGGAGAAAAGATTCGTCAGCAAACCTTGAGATGGAACGAAAGCAGCAATCGCATCATTGCGCTGCGCAGCAAAGAAGATGCACATGATTATCGCTATTTTCCCGATCCCGATTTGCTGCCGGTGATTTTGAGCGATGCGTTTATAGAAGATGTAAGAAGCAAAATGCCGCAAATGCCGGAAGAAAAGAAAAAAATGTATATTGAGCAGTTTCAGCTCAGCGAATATGATGCTGAGGTGCTTACGGCAAATTCGGAACTGTGCGCCTTTTATGAAGAAGTGCTGCAAGATTATAATGAACCGAAAATTGCGGCCAACTGGGTCAACGTGGAATTGATGGCGCTGCTCAATCAAAGCGACATGTTAGTCGAAGAATTGCCTTTTGCTGCCTGTGATATGGCACAACTGCTACAAAACATTCAAAGCGGAAAAATCAGCGGCAAAATGGGCAAGGGCGTTTTGGCGGATATGTTTGAAACGGGAAAAAGTCCGGAAGAAATTATTTCAGCCAAGGGATTGAGTCAGATCAGCGACACGGCGGAATTGGAAAAAATTGCAGACGAAGTATTGGCAAATAACCCTGCCAGTGTAGCGGACTATCGTGCGGGCAAAGAAAAAGCCATCGGATTTTTGGTGGGGCAAGTGATGAAGGCGACCAAAGGAGCGGCCAACCCCCAAAGCGTAAACGAAATTTTGCGCACGAAATTGAACGAATAAACCTAAACGTGAGGTGGGCATGAAAAAAAAATATTTCAGCATTGCGACAATAATGCTCATTTGCATCATGTTGTTTGCTTCTTGCGGAGGACAGATTTCTTTGGCAGAAGAGCAGGTGCTGCGCACTGCAGTGGCAACAGACCCAAAGACGATTGATCCGCAAAGGGCGGAAAACGAGACCGCTTTTTTGGTTATCAGCAATGTAATGGAGGGTCTTGTACGCATCAATCATCAAGGCGAGGTGGAGCCTGCGCTAGCTCAGTCTTGGACGGTGAGTGAGGATGGGCTTGTCTATACCTTTGTTTTGCGCGATGCGTTGTGGTCAGATGCAACACCCATTGTGGCGGCAGATATTGAACATTCCATGAAACGTGCGCTGGACTCCTCATTTTTTTCGAAATATGCTTACCAGATGTTTATCATCAAAAATGCCTATGAGGCAAAATATAAAATGGATCGCGCAGGCAATGCCTCAAGTGTGTCGTCTGCGGATATCGGCATTCATGCAGTGGACGATAAAACATTGCAAATTACACTCAATGAGCCTGCAGCATATTTTCCGAAGTTGCTGGCAAATCCCGTGTTTATTCCGTCGCAAAAAAATGCAACGGTTTTGGGCGGTGCCTCCTATGGAAACAGCTTAGCAAACTACGTGTTTTCGGGGCCTTATGTTATTACGGAATGGGCAAGTGAGGCGAGGATTTCTTTAGAAAAAAACCCGTCCTACTGGGATGCGGACAAGGTGCATCTGACACATATTACCATCGATATTGACAAGCAAACGAGCAACAGCGTCGGACAATTTCAGCAGGGAATCTACGATGTAATCCAAATTCCACAGTCTTTTGTCTCGCAATTTACCGACAAAAAAGAATATCGACAAGTTCCCGATACCACCACGTGGTTTTTGCAATTTAACTGCAAAAACCCGTATTTTGCAAATGTAAAAATACGCCAGGCCTTTGCATTGGCTGTTGACAAAGAGGCGTTCATTAACCAGGTGCGCAAAGGATTGGGTATAGAAGCCCATTCACTGAGTCATCCGTTGATGATAATAGAAGAAAACGCCTCGCTGGAAGATGAAAAGAAAGAATTGGTGCCGCTTGCTTTTAATAAAGAAGAAGCCAATCGATTGTTGGACGAAGGTCTTGCCGAAATAGGTGCCGGCCGCGAGCAGCTGGTGGAAAATGTTCAGTTTTTGGGTGGAGAAGGAGAAATGTGGCAAAGTATATCGGCTTATTTTGTTCAGCAGGTTTCAGATGTATTTGCATTGACGTTGACGGTGACGCCTGCAAACGATATTCAGCGCTATAACCTGTTAAAGGGCGGTCAATATGCATTGACTTATTCGGGGATTGAAAGCGATTTTTATGACCCTGCCAGCAGTCTTGAAATATTGCAAAGTGCCAACAGCAATAACTTTTCCTATTTTGTAAATGAGGTCTATGATGCGGCCATCGCAAAAATAAAAACACAGCAGGCGGAGCGAAAGACAGCTGTAATGGAAGCGGAGAAAATTTTGGCAAGCGAAGTGCCGCTCTATCCCATTTGCTATTCTGTCTACACCTATGCGGTGCAACAAGATGTAAAAAACCTATCGGCAATGCCCACACCGTCGCGTTTTGATTGGAAATATACGTATATCGAAAAGACGAAATAAAGGCGAGGAATAAAACATTTCAAAGGGCGACTGTATTGGCAAGATAAGAAAATATGTTACCCGAGCTAATATGAAAGCGCAGTGGATAAGCAATAGTTTTGCTGCAGAAAGCGGGGGCACAATGGCATACAGTGAGCTTATTAAAAGTTTTGGGCGGATTCGTGAATATATGCGCGAATTTTTTGTGTACGGATTTAAAAGTCGTGAAGAATATACAAACAAAAGTGCGCGCAGTTACGACAATGAACGCAGGCGCATCGAGAGCTGGTTGGGCGAATACATGCGTTTTTATCGCAATGAAAGCGGCAAGAATGTTTTTCTTTCCGTAAATAGTCGCGCGATACCTCAAAATCCTTTATATAGGGCCTTTAAGGCCAAGAGCTTTACGGACATAGATATCACCCTCCATTTTTATGTATTGGATATTTTGGCTCGTGGCGAAAAGCTGACATGTAATGAAATTATAGACAGATTAACTGATTGCCTTGTATGTTTTGAAGGCAATTTTGATTTTGATGAATCCACCGTGCGCAAAAAGCTTAAAGAATACACGAACCTTGGCCTGTTGAAAAGAGAAAAAAGCGGTAAGAGAATACTGTATTATAAAACCACCGATAATATTGAACTGCAGAAGTGGGAAGATGCTTTGGGTTTTTTTGCCGAAGTTGACCCCTTAGGGGTGGTTGGTTCTTATGTCCTTGATAAAACTCAACAAATGCCGACACATTTTTGTTTCAAACATAATTATATTTTGCATGCACTGGAAAGTGAAGTGTTTTATGCGTTGACGCAAATAATCGAAAACAAAAATTGTGCAGAGATAAAACTTTTCAGCTCCAGACGCGCTAAGACATCAGAGCTGAGGGTGCTTCCTCTGAAAATTTATGTGAGCGTACAAAACGGTCGATGCCATCTTTTATCTTATAACTATCTGTATAAATGCATTTCTTTTTTCCGATTAGACAGCATAAAAACCATAAAAACATTGACACACGAAAGCGATTTTGATTTCTACTTAGATCAAGCAAATCAATTTACAAAAAACGTATGGGGCGTGTCGGGTGCAACCAATCAGGCGCTTGAACACACTGAGTTATTGTTGCGCGTTGAAGATGGAGAAGAATATATTATGGCGCGACTGCTACGCGAAAAGCGCTGTGGAACAGTGGAAATGTTGGATAAAAACACCTGTCGTTTTTTTGCTGATGTATATGACGCCATGGAGATGTTGCCGTGGGTACGAACCTTTATCGGACGCGTGATAAAATTTGAATGCAGCAATGAAGCTGTGGTAAAAACATTTTATGACGACCTAAGTATGATGTATGCTCATTATGAAGAGGTAAGCAATGCTATTTCATGAAATTTACGGAAACTATTTTCATGCGGTTACAAAAATTATTTCTGAAGCGATACGGGGAGAACTTACCGAAAGGCGCATCCAAGAAATCGTCAATGAAACAGGGTTTGGAGAAAGCATTCTTAACATACCGCAAGCGCTCGCTGAAGGACAATGGCCTCTGCTTGACGAAAAATTCAATACGCCGATTCAAAACCACCCTGATATGTCGTTGACGATGTTGCAAAAAAGGTGGTTAAAAACGCTGTTATCCGATGCACGCATAGAACTGTTTAATCCGCCGCGTTGCGGCTTGGAAGATGTTGCGCCCCTTTATAATAAAGAAATTTTGGTATACTTTGATCGCTATGGGGATGGAGACCCCTATGGCGACAGCCATTATGTGAAAAACTTTCGCAGCATACTAAAAGCGTTGAGGCAAAGGCGAAAGTTATCGATTGAATACAGCACGCAATCAAAACAAGTTCATCGGTGGCGGTGTGTTCCATGCCGGCTGGAATATTCACCCAAGGACGACAAATTCAGATTGATAGCTGTTGTGCAGGGCAGGCTGCTTATGCTCAATGTTGCCAGGATGATATCTTGCACACTTTTGGGAGAATACTCAGCGGAAGAAAGCATTACCCCAAGGGCAAAGGACAAAGCACTGACGATTGAACTTATCGATAAACGCAACACATTGGAACGTGCCATGCTGCACTTTTCCGATTTGCAAAAAGAGACCCACAGACTCACGCATGAGCAATATCGCATCACACTTTATTATGACAAGGATGATGAAACAGAAATATTGATACGGGTTTTATCCTTTGGGCCGCTGATTAAGGTGGTTTCACCGCAAGCATTCATCAATAGAATTAAAGAAAGATTCAATAAACAGAGGAATTGCGAACTTTAAAAAAGAGTTCGCAACTTTTTTTCCGTGATAGAGGAATTTTGAATTGTTAGAATCGTATCACAAAGACGCTTACAGCAAATTCAATCTTACTATTAATGACGGCTACTCTTAAAGACAGGTGTTTTTTAAGAGGTAAAGAGGTCAAAGGCCCGGCCGCATATCGATGAACAGCGTCTTGTGAAAGGCACTTACAGCAACAATAATAGATACATGTTATCTCGGTCGACTGACGACCGGTACAGTGAGGATAGACATATCCTATCTAATGAGTGCCTTGTAAAAGAAGATTAAAAAGGAGAGGTATGACATGTTAAGCAATTTAAAAAATGAAGTAAATAAAGCCTATACGGAAAACGGAGCGGCTACACTTGCAACCACCGGCTCGGATTGTTTGGATTTTTTTGCCACTGTAGGTGCACTTCGTCATGCCTCGGAAGAAAGGATTATCAGCTGTTTTTATCGTGCTTATATTGAAAATGCAGATGTGGCAATGAAAACTCTCTTTTTTGCTCGCGATGTGCGACAAGGGTTGGGAGAAAGAAGAATTTTTCGCATTGCGATGAATTGGTTGGCAAACAGCAATGCAGAATCGGTGATAAAAAATATTCAAAACATAAATGAATATGGTCGCTTTGACGATTTGTTGACATTGGTGGATTCGGCATGCGAAAAAAATGTGATGGAATATATAAAACAAAAAATTTCATCAGATATGCAGGCCTTGGAAGGCAGCGGAGAAATTTCTTTGTTGGGTAAGTGGCTGCCTTCGATTAATGCCTCAAACAAACAAACCGTTCGCCAGGCAAAGCGGGTGGCACGGTATTTGGAGATGGATGACGCACAATACCGAAAGATGCTGAGCAGGCTACGCAAAGGCATCCAAATTATAGAAAATAATCTGCGCGAAAAAGATTATACCTTCGATTATGAAAAACAACCTTCAAAGGCAATGTTTAAATATCGCAAAGCGTTCATGCGCAACGATGGTGACAGGTATGGTGAATTTCTGAATAAAGTGTCAAAAGGGGAAGCAAAATTAAATACGGCAACATTGCTCCCTTATGAAATTATTGCGCCGTTTTTCGTGAAAAATATTGATGAACAAGAGCGACAAGCAATCAATATTACATGGGAGGCGCAGAAAGATTTTACCAATGGTGAAAATGCCTTGGCAGTGATTGACGGCTCGCAGTCTATGTATTATAACGGAAATCCCATGCCGGCAACAGTTGCTCTTTCTTTGGGGGTTTATTTTGCGGAAAGAAATAAAGGGGCATTTCATAACCATTTCATCACGTTTTCGCACAGACCGCAATTGATTCAGATTAAGGGCAGAGATATTTTTCATAAGATCGAATACTGCAAAAGTTTTGATGAAGTTGCCAATACAAATATTGAAAAGGTCTTTGAACTGGTTTTAAAAACTGCCGTACAAAACAAGGTGTCGCAAAAAGAGATGCCCTCGACATTGTATATTATTTCGGACATGGAGTTTGATCATTGCGCTGATGATGCTTCAATCAGCAACTTTGAGAATGCAAAAAACAGATTTGCGCGTTTTGGTTATCCATTGCCGAAAGTTGTTTTTTGGAATGTGGACAGTCGTAACAGACAGCAGCCCGTGACTCTGAACGAACAAGGTGTTGTGTTAGTAAGCGGATGCACGCCACGTATTTTTGAAATGGTGACAAAGGGTGAATTTTCTCCCTATCAGTATATGATGGATATTTTAAACAGTAAAAGGTATCAAAACATCACAGCATAGGCTTAAACGAGGCTTTGTGCGTGTCAAAATGTCGAATAAAGGCAGAGGGCTTATATTGCTAGGCGAAATGTGAAATAAAAAAAGTCCCGATGGGGACTTTTTTGTTTGTGTGGAGGATTATTCTGTTTCGTAGCCTTCGACTTTGGCATTGAAGCTGAATTCTTTGGTGGGAAAAGCACCGTCCAGGGCTTCTTGTCTGAATTCGTTGAGACCGTCAACCATTTCTTTGCGAATATTTCTGTAGACTTTTACAAACTTCGGTTTAAAATCGCCGTACATGCCAAGCAGGTCATGTGTCAATAAAACCTGGCAATCCACATAGGGGCCTGCGCCGATGCCCAAAATAGGCACATCCACAGCGGCTGTCATGGCCTTGGCAACGCCGGAAGGCACGCATTCGAGCACGATAGAAAACACGCCGGCTTCGGTGATGATTTTGGCGTCCTCAATGAGTTTTTGCGCACTTGCAGGAGTGCCGTCCTGTACCTTAAAACCGCCCAGTGAGGTGGCTGTTTGCGGTGTCAGACCCAAATGACCCATTACGGGGATACCGACATTGACAATGGCTGCAATGACTTCCGCCATTTCGATACCGCCTTCTAATTTCACGCAATCGCAGCCTGTTTCTTTGATGAGACGTGCAGCGTTTTCAATGGCTTGTTCTTTACTGACCTGATAGGAGCCGAAAGGCATATCACCGACTACAAAAGTATTGGGTGCGCCCTTTACCACAGCGCGTGTGTGGTGAACCATGTCGTCCATGGTAACCGGTGTGGTGGAAGAATATCCGAGCATAATCATACCCAGGCTGTCGCCGGATAAAATGACTTCGACGTCGCTTTCATTTACGATTGAGGCAGTGGTGTAGTCATAGGCAGTGGTATAAGCAAATTTTTTCCCTTCGGCCTTGTACTTTTTAAAATCTAAAACACTCATCTTTTGTTTCATTCTTTTACCTCCCATAGGTTCGTTTCTTTCATTATAGCACAATCTTGTTTTGAAAAAAGGACATTTCAATGAACCGTGAAAATCTTTTTTACGGGAAAATAATTCAGTATGTTATAATACTTTAAACGGTTACAATTTTCCGAAAAAAAATCAAGAAGGAGGTTGACATGGAACAACAAAAGAAAAAAATGGGTATTCCTGTTGCATTGGGTATCGGCAGTACGTGGTTTGCTTCTCACTGCGGTGCGGGCTTTGCATCGGGAACCCAGGAAGTCGCGTTCTTTTTATCGCGCGCATGGTTCAGCGCCTTTCTCCCATTTGTATCAATGGGAATTTTGGCAATTGCTTATTACATAACAATGGAACTTTCTCGCGAGTTCGGACTCTATAACTATAAGCTTTGGTCCGACAAAATCTATTCTCCTTATCAAAAGGTCTTTTCAATTATTTGGGAAATTGCGTATTTATCGGTTGGCTTTATTGCCACGAGCGCTTGTCTTGCCGCGGGGGGCGAATTGCTTTTGCAAAAATTGAATATCCCTTATTACATCGGTATCGTTATTGTTTTTGTCCTTGTAACCATTATTTGTATGTATGGTTCAAAAGCGGTGGTTGCAGCGTCAACGGCAATGTCAATCAGCTTGATCATCATGGTGGTCATTATCACCTTTATCGGCATTTCCGCAGGATGGGAAAATTCGAAACAAATCATTGCAGACAGAACGGTCTATACTTCTGTCGGTGATGCTTGGTGGCGTATGCTGGTTTATGCGGGATATCAGTGCACATTTATCGGCACACTGGTTGCTGTCAGTGAAAGCGTGAAAACAAAGGCGAATTCGCGTAACTCCGCCATTGTAGGCTGGCTTATCAACGCTCTCATGCTTACCCTTGTTTGCGTCATGCTCATGGGTTACATGCCTGCAGTGAGAAACGAAACACTGCCCACGCTGTATGTAGTGGACCAATTGGGTATTCCGTTGCTGCAAGTGCTGTATTCATTGATATTGTTCGTTGCTTTGATCAGCACCGCTGTGTGCTGCGTGTTTGGGCCGACACAAAAGTTTTCGATGCAGCTCAAATTCGGCACCGAGCGAAGCAGACCTGCGATTATCAGTATTATCTATATGATACTGGCTCTGGCGCTCTCAACAGTGGGCCTGTTGGCATTGGTACAAAAAGGATATTACTACGTTGGAATTGCGAACATTCCGTTCACAATTTTTGCGGCAATCTTTATCGGTGGATACAAACTGAAAAGAAAAAGAGAAGCAAACAAAAAAGCTGCATAATGTTAAAAAAACATATATGCACGCAAAAGAGGGCAGAATTTTTCTGCTCTCTTTTTAAATTCAGCAGCTTTTTATTCAAAAAAGTTGTATGATAGGGATGAGGTGATAAACATGGTTTATGAAGTGAGAATTTATCATATTGCTTTGGGTAAAAGAAAAGAATTGGAAGACAGATTTCAGCAAGTTACTTTTCCGCTATTTGAAAAACACGGGATTGACGTGTGCGACTACTGGCTGGATGAGACGGGAAAGACGCTCTGCTATGTTTGCCGATTTAGTGATGCGAAAGAGCGGGACGAAAGATGGGAACAATTCAAGACAGATCCAAAGTGGGTGGAGGCAAAAGCAAAATCGGAAGAAAAAGGCCCCTTGGTCGATAAGTTGGAATCTCATGTTTTGATGCGCCCGGATTATGTAAAACCTTGTTGGAAAGAATAATGCACCGCTGGACGGTGCATGTTTTGTTTTGAGGTGCTGTTTGAAGGTAAGTTAAAAACCTTTTCTGAGGTCGTCTAAAAGTTCTGTTTTGGACAATGTTTTTTCGTCTTTCATTTTGATGACTTTTGCCGGGTTGCCCGCTACTACGCTGTTGGCCTCCACGTCTTTTAAGACAATGGCACCTGCGGCAACAACGGCACCTGCGCCGATTTGCACGCCTTCAATCACCACGGCATTGGCACCGATGAGCACATCGTCGCCAATTTGCACGGGTTGCTGGCTGGGCGGCTCCAAAATACCTGCAAGTACCGCTCCTGCGCCGATGTGGCAGCGTTTGCCCACCTGTACACGAGCGCCAACCACACAGCCCATATCCAGCATGGTTTCCTCGCCGATAACAGCGCCGATATTGACCACGGCACCCATCATCACAACACAGCCTTTGCCGATAAGAGCGCCTTGGCGAATAAATGTGCCGGGCTCAATGCGCGCCTGCAGGGCGGTTGTGTCCAGCAGGGGAATGGCTGAGTTGCGTCTGTCGTATTCTAAACGATAGGAAGTAAGGCGGCTTTCGTTTTTTTCGATAAAGGACAGTGCGCTGTCTGATTCCGCAAAGATAACGCAAGAGTTACACGGCCCGTAATATTCATAGCCTTCCAGATCCGCTTCGGTGAAGTCGCCTGAGATATAAAGCTTTGTCGGGGTAGTTTTTTTTGCGTCCTTAATGTATTGTGCAATTTGGTAGGGGTCGGTAAAATCATATTTTTTTTCGTTGTTCATTCATTCTACTCCTGTTATTCTATTAACCGCTATTATCCGTTGATAATGCTGTTCATGTCATAAAAACCGTTGGGTTTGTCCGCGATAAAGCGGGCAGCTTTTACGGCACCGGCAGCAAAAACTTTTTTTGAAAGAGCCGTGTGCTTGATTTCGAGGATTTCGTCTTGTCCCGCAAAAATTACCGTGTGTTCGCCGGGGATGGTGCCGCCGCGAAATAGAACTTGATGTTCCCCGATGATGGTGCCGCCGCGAATGGCATGGATGGTAATTTCTTGTTCTTGGCGTTTGGTGCTTTTGCCGTAGCGTCCGTATAAAAACTCCACGGGGCGCTTGATGCTGTTTTTGATGGCGTTGGCAATCATCAATGCCGTGCCGCTGGGGGCATCCGCTTTTTTGTTGTGGTGGGCTTCGACGATTTCGATATCAAACCCGTCAATGTTTTGCACGGCCTTTTGCAGCAAGCTAACCATTAAATTAACCCCATAAGACATGTTGGCGGTATGAAAGACACTAAAGTCTGCACTCATCTCTTTGAGTTTGTCGACACAACTTGCTTCAAGGCCTGTGGTGGCTACGAGCAGAGGTTTGCGGCATCTTTTCGCAAAATCCGCCAGTTGGTCAAAAAGACTGAAGTGTGAAAAATCCACAATTACATCAAAACTGTCTGCATCCACATCGTCAAAATTGTTGTAGACGGGATAGTCGCAGGTATAGTCTGTAATGGGGGAGTATCCGCCTGAAATTTCGATGTCTTCCAAAGGTTTTACAAAATCGGTAATCGTGCGACCCATGGCGCCATCGCAGCCAACCATGAATATTCTAATCATTTTATTCACCCGCTTATCTGTGTGTTAAGGTGTAGCCAAAGGCTTCCAGTGCCAAGGCAAGTTTTTCTCTTTTTTCTCCGGAAAGCTCCACAAGAGGAAGACGCAACGGACCCACATCAAAACCCGTCATGTTCATGGCGGTTTTCAGCGGAATGGGATTGGCATCCATAAACACGGGGTGATGCAGTTTGTTGAGCCTGAATTGCAGCTCTTGGGCTTTTTTGACATTGCCGTTTAAAAATTCAATAACGATATCGTGATTGAGTTCCGGCGCCATATTGGCCGTTGTCGAAATCACGCCTTTGCCGCCCAGGGCGGTGATGGCGAGAATTTGGTCGTCGTTGCCCGAATACACATCGATTCTGTCGCTGCACAAGTCGATGACATCGCAAATTTGGCTGATGTCGCCGCTGGCTTCTTTAACGGCGGCAACATTTTTGATATCTGCGAGTTTGCTGAGCAGCTGCGCGGAAATATTTTTGCCCGTTCGAGAAGGAACGTTATAGATGATGATGGGCAGCTCTACGGCGTCCGAAATCGCCTGATAATGCGCAATAAGACCGTCATCACTGGATTTGTTGTAATAGGGATTGGCAATCAACAAGCCGTCTGCGCCAAGCTCTGCTGCCATTTTGGCTCTGCGTATGACTGTTTTTGTGCAATTTGTGCCTACGCCGCAAATAACGGGAAGGCGACCGTTGATGTAGTTGATACCGTGTTGGAAAAGCACATAGAGTTCTTCTTCGTCAATGGTGGGTGCCTCACCTGTGGTGCCGGCCAAAACAATTGCATCTGTTTTGCCGTTGATTTGAAAGTCGATCAATTCTTCAAGTTTTTTTAAATTGATTCCTTCTTCGTTAAATGGCGTAACCAATGCTACTGCCGAACCTATAAATATACTCATATCCATATCCTCCTTCTTTGGCCGACGTATGGCGGCAATCGTTTTTATTTTTTTATTGAAAAATATTAAATATATTTATCCTGAATTAATCTTTCTGCAATTTGCACGGCGTTGGTGGCCGCGCCTTTGCGGATGTTGTCTGCCACAACCCACATGTTCAGGCCGTTTTCGCAGCTGAAGTCGCGTCGAATTCTGCCCACAAACACTTCGTTTTTGTCTTCTGCCTGCAGCGGTGTGGGATAGAGGTTGTTTTGGGGATCGTCCAGCACAACAATTCCCGGACTGCCGGCAAGCAGTGCCCTAAGCTCATCAAGATCAAAGGGTTTTGCCGTTTCAAGGTTGATGCTTTCGCTGTGTCCGTAGTAGACGGGAACGCGCACGGTGGTGGCTGTGATGGCAATATTATAATCATTGAGAATTTTATGTGTCTCGTTAATCATTTTCATTTCTTCTTTGGTGTAGCCGTTTTCCAAAAAGCTGTCGATATGGGGAAGACAGTTAAAGGCAATCGGGTGTGGATAAAAGCGATTGACTTCGCCTTGGACGCCGTTTTCCAAATCCTGATAGCCCTTGAGTCCCGAGCCCGATACGGCTTGATAGGTGGAATAAATGATGCGTTTGATTTGGTAGGCATCATGAATGGGCTTTAATGCCACCACGGCTTGTATCGTGGAACAGTTGGGATTGGCAATGATGTTTTGATGCCATTTTAAATCGCCGCTGTTGACTTCAGGCACAATAAGCGGTACGTTATCTTCCATACGAAAAGCACTGGAATTGTCAACGACAATGACACCGTTTCTTGCAGCGACAGGGGCGTAGCGCAAAGAGGTGTCTCCGCCGGCTGAAAACAGAGCGATATCAATATCTTTATTAAAAGAATCGTCATTTAATTCTTCCAACAAATATTTTTTGCCTCTGAATGTTACGGGTTTTCCTGCTGAGCGGGCAGAAGACATGGGATAAAAATTATTGATTGGAAAGTTTCTTTCTTCCAGCACCTGCAGCATTTTTTGCCCCACCATTCCCGAGGCGCCTACCATAGCGATGTTATAAGTTTTCATTTCATTTCCCCCCTAAAATAGAATGAGCCGGCTGTGCCGGCTGTAAAAATAATATCAGGATATTTTTACAGATAGCACTCCATCGCTTCAGATGACAGTTTTATGGATATTTTCCATAATCCCAACAATAGTATGACACAGCTCATATATTGCTTCGGCAAAACTTCCTTTCTACTGCCGTCTAGTGCTGCTGTAAGCATCCGACAGGGTACTGATAAGCTTTGCGCCTCTATCAAGTGTTCTATTTAGATTTTCATCCATTATAACAGCATAATAAAAAAAGTCAAAGAGTTTTTTCGCTTTTTTCCTTTTCATACACGTTGTGTGGTATGATGGAGAAAATATATAAGGAGCCCAGGTAGTGTGATGTTAAAAGAAATCATTGAAATCAGGCGTGCGCTGCATAAAATTCCCGAAGAAGGAAATAAAGAATACAAAACCCGTGATTATATTATAAAAAAATTAACGGAATACGGAATCGACTATGAAGTGTTGCATGATACGGCCGTTATAGCCCATATTGATGTGCAACAAAACCGTGCGGTGGCCTATCGCGCCGATATGGACGGACTTTGTGTAAGTGAGTGCAATGACATAGACTATAAAAGTGTCCATGCAGGGATGATGCATGCTTGCGGGCATGATGGACACATGGCGAGCGTGCTGGCGGCGGCAAAGGTCATGAATGAAAATAGAGAGAAATTGACTGAAAATATTCTGTTTATTTTTCAGCCTGCCGAAGAAGGACCCGGTGGTGCAGAGCCCCTTGTGCAGGCGGGGATATTGGAAAAATATCGCGTGAGTCGAATTTATGGCACGCATTTGTATCCATTGTTGCAAGAAGGTGCTATCGGAGTGCGCAGCGGCTATATCATGGCGCAAACAGGGGAATTTTATATTACTGTAGAGGGAAAAAGCGCCCATGCGGCAGAACCGCATTTGGGGACAGATACCATTTTGTCTTCTGCTTTGCTGGTCAGTGCCGTAGACGAAATAAAGCATCAGCTCAAAGAAGAAAACATCACGGCGGTAATAAGCATCGGCACTTTTCACGGAGGGGAGCGGGTGAATGTAATCGCAGAAAAAACGCTGCTGTCAGGCACCATGCGCACCTATGACAGCGCTGTGCGCACGAAAATAAAAAGCATGATAGATGCCAAAGCAAAACAAATTGACGAAAAATATCGAACAAAGACAACCATTCAATACACGGATATGTACCCTGCGGTCAGCAACGACGAGGCGTTGTACGAAGACTTTATAAAAAAGGTGCCGGAGGCCATGGCGGTTGAGGCCAGCATGTTGGCTGAAGATTTTTCGGCTTATCAGCAGCGAGTGCCCGGGATATTTTTCTTTACCGGCACGTATAATGAAGAAAGAGGATATGTCTATCCTCTTCACTCGAATCGATTTAATTTTGATGAGAAAATCCTGCTCAAAGTCGCCGATATCTATTTGCGCCTGGCAGGTCTTGACGGTTTTGACAAAACCGAAGAAAATATATAAAAATACATTTTCAGGATTCGTTTTCCATCATATGCGTAATACCCGCCACATCATCAACAGGCAAGGCAAAGATAAGGCCCTTGCCTTCTTTGTACAGTTCGGCATGTTCTGTAACGGCATGCATAATCTCTTGTCGCTGCTCGGTTTTAACCAAAATAAGCACGACGTCTTTTTCGGGTGTAATGGCGATACCGAAAAATTTTTCGGTCTCATGAATGCCGCTGCCGCGTGCATGAAGGATGGTGCCGCCTTGTGCGCCTGCTGCTTTGGCTGTTTCCATGACCAAATCGGCGTGTCCGCGATTGACGATTGTAATAATTAAAACAAAGTTATTTTCTTTCATTGTTTTACCTCGCTTTGAAGCTTTGTCAAATGATTGAGTGTGAATCTGTCGATGCTTTTGAGCGGAATGCTAAAGGCAATACCGCGACCGGGGAGGGAAAGATTCATGTAGTCGTTGAGCCCTCTGAGAGCATCATGTATTTGATTAGCGTCGCCCAAGCTAAACACAATATCCTTTTCCACATCGCCCAAACACAGCAAGTTCATCCATTTGGATTCGCACGTTCCGTTGCCGAGCAAAATGATGCTGTAGAGAATACCATGCTGTTGCAAATATGCCGAAACTTTATCGCCGTCGTCACGATTGACGATGGTTATCATCAGTTTTAACGGTGAACATAAAGAATTTTCCATATTTATTCCTACCTAAAATTCTATGATATCATCACTGGATGAATCGTCTTCTATTATAGCAGATTTCTGTGCTTTTCCAAGCTTTAGCTTATAAATCAGCCCCAGCAGCTGCAAGATGACCAAAGGCATCATTGCGGTGAGTGCCACAATGCCAAACGCGTCTTTGAGCATATCGCCGCCCGAAGCCGCCGTAGCGCCCAATGCAAGGGGGAGCAAGAATGTGGCGGTCATGGGGCCTGAGGCAACCCCGCCCGAATCAAAGGCGATGGAAGTAAATATCTTTGGTGCAAAAAATGTAAGTGTCAGTGCCAAAAGATAGCCGGGAACGAGGAAGTAATAGAGAGGAATTTGATAAAGCACACGCAGCAGCGCCGCGCCCACGGCCAGGCTGGTGCCAATGGCCATGCTGAAAAGCAGAGATTTGGTGGAGATGCTGCCGCCGGTCAATTCTTCTACCTGTTTTGTTAAAACGTGCACGGCAGGCTCAGCAAGCAGTACGAAAAAGCCCATGCCCATGCCAAGAGGAATAAGCACCCATCTGTAAGGCAGCGAAATGAGATAGGCTCCCAGGAAGTTGCCTGCAGGAAGAAAGCCGATATTGGCTCCCGCCAAAAATAATACCAGTCCCAAAAATGTATAGAGCAAACCAATGAGTACCTTGCTCATATATTGCCTGGGCAGTTTTAAGAAGAAGATCTGAAACACCACAAACAACAACAAAATCGGGGAAAGCGCCAAAAACACTTCTCCACCGTAGGTAAGGAGTCCTTGACCGACGGTTGCGGCCAAAGAGGCGGTTTCTTCCACTGCATGTCCGGAAGAGGATACCGGGGCGGATTTTGAAAAGATGCTCAAGATCATAACCGCTGCAATCGGGCCGATGGAGCAAATGCCCACAAGGCCAAAGCTGTCTTCTTCTGTGCTGCTGCCTGCGCGAACAGCGGCAATACCAATACCCAAAGCCAAAATAACCGGAACCGTAATGGGCCCTGTGGTAACCCCACCGGAGTCAAAGGCCAGGGCAAGATGGGTCTCACTGGTAAATATGGCTAAAACAAAAATAATCGTATAAAAGAATATTAATGTATAAGAATATTTGATTTGAAAAATGATGCGCAAAAAGGCGATTACCAGAAAAAAGCCGACGCCCAGTGCCACGGAACCGATCAAAACATATGGGGGAATGCCGGGTACCTGCGTTGCCAAAACCTGCAAATCCGGCTCGGCAATCGTAATCATAATCCCGATGAGCAAAGCGACGACAATTAAGAAAGCCAGATTTCGCTTTTCTACAAGTTTTGCACCGATGCGCTCACCCATGGGAACCATGGCCAGGTCAGCGCCGATGGTAAAAAGAATCATTCCCGAAATCAGCAAAACCGACCCCGCCAAAAATTGATACAAAATATCTGTGGGGAGCGGAGCAATGCTAAAATGAAGTATGAGTACGAAAATGGTAATCGGCAGTACGGATATAAGGGATTCTTTTGATTTGGTTTTTAAGTTTGTGTACACACGTTAACCTCCTGTTATTCAAAAGTCAAAAGCAGTCAGTTTATGTTAAAAGCATTGTTTTTAACTGTTCAAAGTCTGTAATGGGGGCAGAGCAAGTCATGTTTTGGCAAACATAAAATGTGGGCATGCCGTCGATCATTTGATAAGTCGATAAATAGGCAAGCACAGTTTCCGCTTGTTTATCACCATCTGCTTTGATGAGAAAAGTGACATTTGGCAGAAAATGACTGTGAAACAACGACTGCACAGCTTGCAGGCTTGCTCTAGGGACGACGGCAATGATTTCTTTGGAAGAAGCGGTTTGTTTTAACAGTGCAATATTGAAAAAATTATAGCCTATGGGGTAGGATTTTGCATTGGCTGCCATAAAGCTAATTTGGCGGGTGGCGGCGTTTTGAATATCGCCTGCGGTGGTGAGTCGTGCCAGCATTTGATAGGCCACTGCCAATACGGAGTTGCCCGAAGGAACGGCGGAGTCATGCAGTTCCTTGATTCTCAGCAAGAGTGATTCGTTTTCGGTGCCCGAAAGAAAGTATCCTCCCGCCTCGCTGTCGGCAAATTGCGTCTCGATTTTGGCAAACAGTGATATTGCTTTTTCCAAATAGGCAGTTTCGTATGTTGCCCCGTAGAGTTCTAATAATGCCCATAGGTAGTAGGCGTAATCATCCAAATGACCTTTGCCTGAGGCGGTGCCGCTGCGCATCGTGGCAACGAGCAAATCCGAAGAGTCGGTGAGAAAGTTTTCCACGGCTGATTGTGCACGGCGGGCAACATCAAGGTAGGCGCTGTCGCCCAGCACAATATAGGCGCGCGCAAAGGCAAAAATTGCCATAGCGTTCCAAGAAGTAATATATTTGTCGTCAGTCAAAAGCGAAGTTCTTTTCAGGCGAAAAGCATAGGCCTCCTGACACAATCGCTCAATACGTTCATCATAGGCATCATAGGATTCATTGAGTAACAGATGGGGAATATTGTTGCCTTCAAAATTGCCTTGCGGTGTGATGTCGAAATAGTCAGAAAAATAGATCGCATCGTCCTTTTCAAAGAGCGAATCGATTTCTTCTGCCGAAAACACATAATACTTTCCTTCTACGCCGTCGCTGTCTGCGTCTTGCGCGCTGTAAAAAAGCCCTGAATCATCTTGCATTTCACGCGTGAGATAGTGCATGATTTTTTCGGCAACGGTTTTGTAGAGTTCTTTTTTTGTGATTTGATACAAATCCAAGTAGCAAATCAATAAAAGTGCGTTGTCATAAAGCATTTTTTCAAAATGCGGAACCAGCCAAACCCTGTCGGTGGAGTAGCGGCAAAAGCCGTAGCCGATATGGTCAAAAATACCGCCGCGATACATTTGCACCAGCGTATGTTCGGCCATTTCCAAAGCTTTTTCATCTTTTTTTAATTGATAATAATGGAGTAAAAATAAAATATTTTGCGGGGAAGGAAATTTTGGTGCTGCACTAAAGCCGCCCAGTTTATCGTCATAGGATTGCGTCAGTTGTCCGTAAGCCTCTTCAACAATCGCGGATGCATCAACGTTATCGCTGTCGGTTGAAGAAGTTTTTTCGTAATGAGATTTTAGTGCTGCGGTAATTTTTTCGCTTGAAGTCAATAATTCTTGCCTGCTGTTTTGCCATTTTTCGGCAACGGCAAACAACAAGTCCATCAGCCCCGTCATTTGAAAAGTGGCATGCTTGGGAAAATAGGTTCCCGCATAAAAGGGCTTTTGGTCGGGGGTGAGCAGCACGGTAAGCGGCCAGCCGCCCGAGCCGGTGAGCATTTGGCAAAAACGCATATAAACCGCATCAATATCGGGACGCTGCTCTCTGTCCACTTTGATGCTGACAAAATGTGTATTTAAAATTTGTGCCACTTCACTGTCTTCAAAGGATTCCGCTTCCATAACATGACACCAATGACAGGTGGAATAACCGATGGATAAAAAAATCGGTTTATCGTCTTTGGCGGCTTTTTCAAAAGCTGCAGGCCCCCATGGATACCAGTCCACCGGATTATAGGCATGTTGCTGAAGATAGACAGAGCTTTCATTGATTAGCCGATTGGGTTGTTTTGACATTGCACAAACTCCTTTCAACATAATATCAAGTTATACAGGCATTGCCTGCAAGGGTCATTTTTGAGAATCGAGCAGAGCCGTAAAATTTTCGTATGCGCCCTGGGCAATGGCAGTCGCCTTTTGAGAGGAGGAGCTTTTTGCCGAAATATAAAGCTTCATTTTTGGTTCTGTACCGGAGGGGCGAACGATGATTTGATAAGCATCTGTTCGCAAGACGATGATATTGCTTTTCAGCGCGTCGTCTCTGACGGCAAAATCATCAAAGGCAGTGACTTTATCTTCGCCCAATAATGCGGGGGGCGCAGTACGCAATCGATCCATGACACCTGCGATGACGACGGGCTCCATGGACAAAGTTTTATTCAAGTCGCAGACATACCCGAATTGTTCATAAAGGTCGTCGATGACATCTATTAAAGTTTTTCCCTTTTGTTTGTAGTAAGACACGGCCTTTAGTGCGATGTATGCAGCTTCTATGGCATCTTTGTCTCTGGCATGGGTGCCTGCCAAATAGCCACCGCTTTCTTCGAAGCCGAACAGGTAATTTTTTTCGTCCAGTTCAATTTGCTCGCCGATATAGCGAAAGCCGATAAGCACGTTGATGAGCCTAACGCCATAATGTCGGCAGATTTCTTCTGCAAGGGAAGAAGAAACTATGGATTTAACGACAAATTTATTACTTAAATCGATATTTGCCTCCCTGCTTACAGAAAGCAAAAACGAAAGCAATACAAGGCCGGTCATGTTGCCTGAAAGCAGTTTATACTGCCCTTCGTGCAACACCATCACACCCAATCTGTCGGCATCGGGATCCGTTGCCAAAACCACCTCGGCTTGCTGCGCTTTGGCCACTGCCAGGGCAAGTGTAAAGGCGCTTTCTTCTTCGGGATTTGGTTTAGGCGCAGTGGGAAAGTCGCCGTCGGGCTCCATTTGATCTTGAACAAAATGAGCCTGAAGATGGGCACGTTCAAAAACGCGACAGATTTTTTCGCCGCCTACACCGTGCAAAGGGGTATAGACAACGCGTAAGTCAGAAATATCAATATCGGCAAAAGCGGTGCTTTGCAGTACGCAGTCGATATAAGAGGTGTGAACAGACTCGGGGATATAGCGAATTTGTCCTTTGATTTGCGAGGGTTGCGGGAGATGGGCAAGTTTGAGATGAGACTGTACGGTTTCGGCAAAATCAATGTCGATTTGCGCGCCGAAATGATTGTAGACTTTGTAGCCGTTATATTCCTTAGGGTTGTGCGAAGCCGTCATATTCACACCGCATACGCACCCTAATTTCCGAACCGCATAAGACAAAAAGGGTGTGGAGTCGCAATGTTGACTGATGTATACATCGTAGCCGTAATCTGCAAAAATATTTGCGGTGTGCTCTGAAAATTCGGCGGAATTATTTCGGCTGTCATAGGTGATGACGACAGAACCGACTAACTTATCCTTTTGCAATGCACAAATCAGCGCATTGGTAATGGCTTCTATCGTAGAAAGATTCAATTTGATGTTGCTCTCGCCCATGACGGCGCGGATGCCTGCTGTGCCAAATGTAAGATTACATGTTTTCATTTGCACCACCTCGTATATTTATATATAAAAAATATTATAACATGAATATAGGCGCGATGCAAAAGGCAAAGACGCTGCCTACCAAAAAAAGGACACGGTAAAATGAGAACGATTCGGCAAGGATATTTGAGCAAAAATTATGGTATAATATTATTATTAATTAAAAAATCGGAGGCAAGTAAATAATGTTGTATTTTGATGATGCATATGCCGGTATTATGCCTGAAGATTATGCGCAATATGCGCAAAAGGTGCACGATGCACATACGCATTTGCACAGCACAAAAATGGCCATGAGCGGCTGGGTGGATTATCCTAAAAAAATCAGTGATGCATACTTGAAAAGCATTTTGCTTGCGGCAGAACAAATCAAATCCCAAAGCACCGTATTGGTCGTGTTGGGAATCGGCGGCTCATACCTGGGCCCCAAGGCGTGTTTAGATATGCTGGAAGACGAATTTTTAACGGAAACAAAAGCGCTGAAAATCTATTTTGCAGGATGGAATCTCAGCGGAACCTATCATCATGAATTGTTGAATAAAATAAAAGACGAAGAGCTCTCCCTGTGTGTCATTTCAAAATCCGGCACCACCATGGAAACGGCAGAGGCCTTTAGGCTGTTTAAAGAAGTGCTGATCAAAAAATACGGAGAAAAATACAACAGCCGCATCTATGCCATTACCGATCCGCAAAGCGGCGCGCTTCGCAAAGAAGCGGAAGAAAATGGATATACGGCCTTTGAATTGGAGTCTGATATCGGCGGCAGATACAGCTTTTTGACGGCAGTGGGACTACTACCGCTGTGTGCGGCAGGCTACGACATTTACAAGATTGTGCAAGGTGCACGAAAGGCCTATGAGGATTGTTTGCCCGCCGATTTGGCTCAAAACAGCGCATATCGCTATGGTGTGGGGCGTCGAATTTTGAACGAGAGAGATAAAAGCATCGAAATATTTTGCGTCTATGAACCCAAAATGCAATATTTTCTCGAATGGCTCAAGCAGTTGTTTGGGGAAAGCGAAGGCAAAGAAGGCGGCGGTCTTTTCCCGTCATCGCTGGTGTTCAGCCGGGATTTGCACTCAATGGGACAGTTTTTGCAAGAGGGAACGCCATTGTTTTTTGAAACGGTGTTGTCTGTTAACAGCCCGCAAAAGGACATTGGCTATGAGGGCGCGCAAAGAACATTGAATGAGCAAAACGAATTGGTGCGCAAAGCCGTGCTGCAGGCCCACAACAAGGGTGGGACGCCTATTTTTACCATAACGGCAGAGAAAATATCCGAAGAGATGTTTGGCTATATGACGTACTTCTTTGAAAAGGCATGTGCCATGAGTTGTATGGTAATGGGCGTGGATCCTTTTAATCAGCCAGGTGTGGAAGTGTATAAGACGGAAGTCAAGAAAATGCTTTCTGTAAAGTAGTGTAAAATTCGCATGAAAATGATTCTATTAAAAACCAATTTATGTTATAATTAATAAAATTTAAATTATGGAGGACTAAGATGAGCAAATTTGACGAATTCACAAAGAAACTGGGAGATTTTGTTGATAAAGCCGCCGATGGCGCAAAAGATTTTGCGGAAGACGCAAAAAACAAATTAATGATCGAAAGACACGAAATTGAACAAGGCAAATTGTTTAAAGAGTACGGCAAAAACATCTATGAAACCGCAAAACAAGGCGGCAACACCACGTCTTTGGTTGACGAGCTGAAAGTGAAAGTTGACGAGATCGAAGAAAAAATCGCTGAACTGAAAGCAGAGCTTGCAGATGAAGTAGAAGAAGTTAAAGATGACGTAGTTGACGCTGCACAAGAAGTAAAAGACGAAATTGTGCAAGCTGTAGAAAAAGAGGAATAAAATGGAAAAAAAGAGATTAGGAAAAACCGAGCTTATGGTCAGCGTTGTGGGGATGGGCGGCATTCCTATTCAGCGTTATGACGAAAAAGCGACGCTGGATACCCTAATCGCTTGCAAAGAAGCAGGGATTAACTTTATCGACTCGGCGCGTGCTTACAGCGTAAGCGAAGAATATATCGGCAAAGGCCTGCAGCAGTTGGGCAGAGACAGTTTTTATCTTGCCACGAAGTCTTTGAATCGCACCAAAGAAGGGTTTTACAACGACATTTTAACAAGCTTGAAAAATTTTCAAACGGATGTCATTGACCTTTATCAGATTCATAACCTTGGTAAGCAAGAAGACTTTGATAAGATATTTTCCGAAGACGGCGCATATGAGGCGGCGCTTCAAGCGCAAAGAGAAGGCAAAATCAAACATATCGGCGTAAGCGCGCACATTAAAGAAATGGCCATGCAGCTTATTGAGACCGAAAAGTTTTCCACATTGCAATTTCCCTTTAACGCAGTAGAAAATCAGGGGACAGAATTGTTTATTCGTGCTCACGAGCTGGATATGGGCGTGATTGCAATGAAACCGCTGGGCGGGGGAATCTTGGGAGAAGTGGCAGATAGTGCAATGAAATATATTGTACAAAACGATTTGGTCACGGTGGCCATTCCCGGCATGAACACCCCTGAGCAAGTGATGCAAAACACTGCAGCCGCCAAAAAAGGTCCTTTGACAGAAGAAGAAAAGGCGGAATTGAAGAAAATTTCCGAAGAAATCGGAAAAGACTTTTGCCGCAGATGCGGCTATTGCCAACCTTGCACGGTGGGCATAGACATCCCCGGGGTGATGGTCTTTGAGGGCTACATCAAGCGCTACGGCCTTTCTGACTGGGCAAAGGGGCGTTATGAAACCAGCGCAGTCAAAGCATCCGAATGCATTAACTGCGGTGTGTGCAAACAAAGATGTCCCTATGGGCTCAACATACCTGAGCGCATTACCTGGGTGGACAACTATTTTAATCAAATGTAATATCTCTTGACAAAAGATGGTTTGGATGTTAACATAATTGGGCAAGTAAAGTAGAAGATGCTGCTTCTCACCTCGTGTATACACTACGCAGGTTAATAAAATCGTTTTTCAGCGAACGGCAGCTCTTTGCCGTTCGCCTTTTTATTTTGGAGGTGCATGATAATTAAAGAGTTTCAAATTAACGATGAAATCAGAGACGCTGAAGTGAGACTGATTGACGAAAACGGCGGTGCGATGGGTATTGTATCCATTCAGACCGCACAAGATTTGGCGGAAAAGAGAAATTTGGATTTGGTGAAAATTTCGCCGAACGCAAATCCGCCGGTGTGCAAAATTTTAGATTACGGAAAGTTCAAGTACGAGCAGATCAAAAAAGAAAAAGAATCGAAAAAAAATCAGCAGGTTGCTGTTTTAAAAGAAATTCGCATGTCGCTGCGTGTAGAAGAACATGACTTGAACATCAAAGCCAAAAATGCCAGAAAATTTTTGGAAGAAGGCGACAAGGTCAAAGTATCTGTTCGGTTCCGAGGTCGCGAAATCGCCTATGCACACAGAGGTGTTGAACTGCTTAATCGCTTTGCCGAAAAAGTGAGCGATGTAGGCAGCATCGAAAAAGAGGCAAAAGCCGAAGGAAGAAACGCTATTATGTTTTTGAAACCATACACCGATAAAAGCAAAAAGCCGAAGCAAAAAGCTCTCGATATCGATAAAGAAGAAAACGAAAGTTAATACGAATCATCAAACAGGAGGGATAGTACCATGCCGAAAATGAAAACACATTCAGGGGCGAAAAAAAGATTTCGCGTTACAAAATCAGGAAAAGTCAAAAGAGGGCAAGCAGGAAAAAGCCATATTCTGACGAAAAAATCTCCGAAGCGCAAGAGCAACTTACGCGGAGGTACCTATGTAAACGTGGCAGATGCAAAAAATGTAAAGGAAATGCTTCAAAGCTGAGGCGCAGGAGGGAAGAACAATGGCAAGAGTAAAAAACGGGTTAAATGCAAAGAAAAAGCATAAAAAAGTATTAAAACTTGCAAAAGGCTATTATGGTGGACGCAGCAAGACATTCAGAATGGCCAATGAAGCCGTTATTCGGGGATTGCGCGATGCTTACAGAGGAAGAAAAGAAAAGAAAAGAGCTTACAGAAGACTTTGGATCAGCAGAATCAATGCCGCAGCCAGAATGAATGAAATGAGTTATAGCCGTTTTATTTGCGGATTGAAAAATGCAGGCGTCGAAGTGGATCGAAAAATTCTCGCAGATATAGCCATGAACGATGCACAAGCTTTTTCACAGTTGACGGAAATTGCAAAAAAGAACATCTGAATAAAAATGAAAACGAAGCGGTAAGCACACCGCTTTTTTTTTGCACAAATTTGCGCAAAATAAGTTGCCTGCTTTTCTTATGACAAAAAATAAAGTATAATATACTCTTATGAAAGTCAGAGATGGCAAAAGGGAGAGTTTATGAACAGCTTTTATTTGAAATACAGATATACCGGCATGAAGAAAAACATCAAACTGAAATCTCTGGAACGATTTGAAGATAAGAACATCGTCATTGAGTTTTCTTTGCAGGGAGACAAATTCGGCAGCCGACTCACGGTGAAGCTGCAAGCCAAGGTTCCGGTGATTATTGAAGCCTGCAGTTTTCGATTCGGGCTCAATTATTCCTGCGAAAATGTGGTCACAAACGGATACCAGTCCAACAGCGAATCCGTTGCGGCCAGCGCAAAAACAATTTTGAGACCCTTGAGCATTTTTGCGAAGATTTTTTCGCTGCAGCACATGGGCTATTATCAAACCGAAAAGTTTTTTTTGAACAGAGGAATTCTTTCACATACATACATTCATTTCAGCGAAAAAAACGATGACAACATTCGTTTTTACGGATCGGTAAACGAAAAAAATACCTTTACGATTTTTCATTTTGATGAAAAAAACAGTGCCATGGACATCTATTCGGATTGCGGGCTCAGACAGGTGGACAAAGAGTTTACCCTCATGGACTTTATTATTGCACAGGGGCCGATGTTTTCGGTATATGAGCATTATGCCGACTATTTTCCCAAGAGGCAATTGGCACAAAGTTTGCATTCTGCTTGGACAACTCCGCGGCGCGTCAATGAAAAAGATCGCGGCATTGATATGGACGGCTTAGAAGAACAAATTGCGCTGATGAAGAAAAATGCCATGGACATTGATACCGTTATCGTGGGCGAAGATGAGTCGGTGAAGTTGGGCGACTTTGGACAAGGGGGCAGCAAGGCTTTTCCTAAGGGCATGAAAGCGGCTGCAGACAAAATTAAAGAAAACGGAATGCGGCCGGGAATTTGGATTGCGCCCTTTGTCGCGGAAAAGAAATCAAAGCTCTATCAGCAACATCCCGACTGGTTTTTGAAAAAGTGGATGAACTTTCCCGTGACGGGCGGGTATCACTCGGGGAAAAACAGCAAATATTATGTGTTAGATTTTTACAAGGAAGAGGTAAGAGCCTATATCAGCGATATGTTTAAAACCGTGTTGTATGAATGGGGCTTTGAAGTCATCTATGTAGATTTTTTGTATGCTGCCGCGGTGGAGCCGCGCATCAACAAAACGCGTGCGGAGATTATGGGTGATGTAGCCGACTTTATTCGAAAGCTTTGCCGCGATAAAATTGTTATCACAGCGTCAGTGCCCATGGCAAGCGCCTTTGGGCAATATGCCTATTGCAAAATGACGGCAGATAATGCGCCGTTTTGGGAAGACAATATCATGAAACGCTTTGGGTTCAGAGAGAGAATATCCACCGAAAGTGCGCTGCAAACACTCATCGCTCGTCGGGTGATGAACAGACGGTTCTTTGACAGCGTATCCACGGCGTACTTTATCGGACACGAGTCCACGGCACTTACATTGGTGGAAAAACATACGATTTTGGCGCTATGCAGCATATTAAGCAGCGTGACTTTGTTGTCAGATGATATAAAATCCTATGATGAAATGGAAATGGCATTGCTTACGAGTACACAGCCCAACCCGCATATCGAAAAAGTTTTCCATGAAGAAGATGACAATGTGCATGCTTTTACATTTACGGAGCGCGATCGTCAATATCTTGTGGTGTCCAATTTTAACAATGTATCAAAGGATTATACTGTGCCGCCGGGATTGTATTGCGGAAAATATGGCGCGTTGGTGTCTGAAAAGGGTGTGCTGAATCTCAAAGCCCACCAGACGCAAACATTGGTTAAAATTGATATCAAAAATTCACCGCAGCTGATTTACTCAGACACGCATATTTTGCCCCTGTTTGGGGTGGAAGAAGTGGTATTTGACCGAGATAACCATGCCCGTGTGATTTTGAAAAAGAATGTGGAATTTGCAGGTTCGCTGTATGTATTAAGCAGTGCAGAGCAGTTTACCGTTAACGATAAGCCTTGTACATTGGTTCAAAACTACGGTGCCTATAATGTATTTGCCTGCAGGATGTCGGGTAAGAGGATCCCCTTTGAAACGACAGAAATTCATTTTGCGGACGGTGATAAAAGCCAAACAGAAGAGAAAAAAGGGTTGAAGAAAAAATTCTTCAATAAAAACGAAGAAAAATCTCCGTTAAACAAAGTGGACGAATCAAAGAAAGAAAGCTGAACATGAGCAACTATGCCTTTTTTCAACATAAATCATGTGAATTTTTTCCCTGCCACGACGGTGTGGATATAGAGGTGTTTAACTGTTTATTTTGTTATTGCCCGCTTTATGCCTATGCGGATTGTTTGGGTAAATATCAAATGGCAGGAAAAGTAAAAGATTGCTCGGGATGCACATTTCCGCATGAAAAAAACAACTACGAAAAAATTATTAAAAATATCAAATCGCGATATTGACAACCCAAGTCGGATAGGATATACTTACTAATGCATTTTAAATCAGGGCGCATAGCTCAGCTGGGAGAGCATCTGCCTTACAAGCAGAGGGTCATAGGTTCGAGCCCTATTGCGCCCACCATACAATTTTAGCAGGTCCGGTAGTTCAGTTGGTTAGAATGCCAGCCTGTCACGCTGGAGGTCGAGGGTTCGAGCCCCTTCCGGATCGCCAAGAAAACTCATAATTTAATATAGATTGCCCAGATAGCTCAGATGGTAGAGCAGAGGACTGAAAATCCTCGTGTCGGTGGTTCGATTCCGCCTCTGGGCACCATTTATGCGAAAGTGGCTCAGTGGTAGAGCATCGCCTTGCCAAGGCGAGGGTCGCGAG
>ENA-UOOM01000534-UOOM01000534.1-fermentation-metagenome-genome-assembly--contig:-NODE-534-length-42746-cov-7.274742_pt1 | contig 42746 bp, 40 predicted proteins | sample MGYA00245781_ERZ724031 | MGnify/ENA primary metagenome ERZ724031 (study PRJEB28704, sample SAMN03018317) | fermentation metagenome | biome: anthropogenic terrestrial biome; feature: soil; material... | reverse complement strand
TGCAACTCGCTTGCATTTTCTTTGACAAAGTTGCATTTACTTTGTCTGGTCACCCCTCGTTGATAACACGACGATTCACTTGATCACGGACCAGATCGGCAAACTGCTCCAGTTTCATGGTACCGCGGTTGCCACCCTTTCTGGTACGCACTGCCACCGCCCCGTCTGCCGCTTCTTGATCCCCGATAACAAGCATATAAGGTACTTTTTGCATCTGCCACTCACGAATCCGGTAGCCAAGCTTCTCATTCCTGGCGTCCAACTCCACCCGCAGTCCCGCTTCTTGCAGCGCTTGCATCGTTTGGCGGGCATAATCTGCATGGTTTTGTCCGATTGGGAGCACCACTGCCTGAATAGGCGCCAACCACACCGGAAACGCTCCGGCATGATGCTCGATCAATATTCCGAAAAACCGCTCGATGCTGCCATAGACAACCCGATGGATGATCACCGGGCGGTGTTTGGCGTTATCTTCTCCCACATACGTTAAATCGAAACGCTCTGGCATTTGGAAATCAAGCTGGACGGTAGCACACTGCCAGGTACGCCCAATGGAGTCGCGCAGATGAAAGTCGATCTTCGGACCGTAAAACGCGCCATCTCCCGGATTAACTTTATAAGGCAGTTGCATATCCTCAAGTGATTCACGCAAGGCATCAGTCGCCAGTTCCCAGATCTCATCCGAACCCATGGCATTCTCAGGCTTGGTGGAGAGTTCCACATGGTATTCAAAACCGAAAACCTTATAAAACTTGTCAACAAGCTTGATAACGCCCTGTACCTCTTCTCTGATCTGCTCCGGCGCTACGAACAAGTGCGCATCATCCTGCGTAAAGCAGCGTACCCGGAATAGACCATGGAGCACACCCGACATTTCATGGCGGTGCACTAAGCCGAGCTCGCAGGTACGAATGGGTAAATCCTTGTAACTGTGCGGCCTTTGCTTGTAAACCAGCATGCTGCCCGGACAGTTCATCGGCTTGATGGCATAATCCAGATCATCAATCTTCGTAAAATACATGTTTTCTTTGTAATGATCCCAGTGACCTGACCGATGCCAGAGTTCTTCATTAAGGATCATCGGGGTGCGTATCTCCTGGTACCCGGCTTTCTGATGTTCCTGACGCCAAAAATCCTCCAGGATGTTCCTGATCACCATGCCGCGCGGATGATAGAACGGAAAGCCCGGCCCTTCTTCCTGCAGGCTGAATAGATCAAGTTCCCGGCCCAGCTTGCGGTGATCGCGCCTGGCGGCTTCCTCCATCATGGTTAGGTATTCCTTGAGCTCTTTTTCAGTGGGGAACACCGTACCATAAATGCGCTGCAGCATTTCACGGTCAGAATCCCCACGCCAGTAAGCTCCGGCCAAAGAAAGCAGTTTGAATGCGCCAATTTTGCCGGTGGTCGGCACATGCGGGCCGCGACACAAATCCTCAAAATCGCCCTGCCGGTACAGCGATACGGTCTCGCCATTCAGGTTTTCGATCAATTCCGCCTTGTACTTTTCGTCCAGTTTACTGAAATGATCCAAGGCTTCCAGGCGATCCATATCGACCCGTCCGAATTGGTAATCCTCAGCCACGATACGCTTCATTTCCTCTTCAATGGCTGTCAGATCTTCTGGTGTCAGCGCCCGCGGCAAATCAAAGTCATAATAAAAACCGTTTTCAATAGCCGGCCCAATGGCAAACCGTGCTTCCGGGATGATATGCTTGACAGCCTGTGCCATAACGTGGGCGGTACTGTGCCGCATGATCTCAAGCCCCTGTGGGTCGGAAGGGGTAATGAATTTCACTCTGACTCTGCCCTGTGGGGTGGTGGCCAAATCAACCAACTGATCATCGACCTCGGCAGCGATCGCGGACCGTTTAACTTTCCCTGGTAGCGTATCCAGCACCTGCAACAAACTTGTTCCGGGGGCGAAGCTCTGCTCTTTGCCGTCCGGAAATACTACTGTTAACTGCGACATTGTACATCCCTCCTGATAAATGCGTTACGGGCGGTTACCTGATCGTTTTCATAATTAAGCAGACTAATCTCAGTGGGGCCAATTAGCTGATAACCGGTGAACATACCTTCCTCCAAGATAACCGTCTGATCCGGCAAGGCCTCCATCAGGTACCACCAGACTTCTTTTTGATGCAATTGGCCGGCCTCATCGGTGTACTCATAGCAAGTCTTACCGAGCGGCTCGCGCAGGTGCGCTCTCAAGCCGGTCTCTTCCAGCACTTCTCTGAGTGCTGCTTCTTCGAGCGTTTCTCCCGGATCCTGGTGCCCTTTGGGCATCAGCCAGACGCCATTTTTCCTGCGGATAGCCAGCAGTTTGTTTTTATAGAAAACCGCCCCTCCGGCACAGATTTCTTTCATCGATAGTCTATCCTCCCGGCATTTTGATAATAAAAAAACCCGCCCCAAAAGGGACGGGATCTACCCGTGGTTCCACCCAGTTTCGTTCGCCGCTACACCAAGTGCAAGCACCAAGTACTGTGGCGATCCTCGTGCAGGCTGCTAACGGAGCCAAACCGACCGGCTTGTTTCGCCGTAACTCCGGGGTGGTTTTCTGCCGGCGCTGTGAAGAGCTTTCAGCACTTAGGCTCTTCTCTCTGTGTTGTCCAGCGTACTCTTTCCCGTCATCGTCATAATAAATATTTGTTTGCGCTATTTAGTTTGCGCTATGTCCGTTATTATAGCACCCGCAATATTAAAGTGTCAAGCGATAGCGGGGGTAATGGGATGAAGTCACTATGTTCTTGTTCAGCGTTCTTCCTCCCGTCACGTATGATTCGACCAATTTCCGGCAAGAATGGAAACAACACCATTCATTATCAAGTCTTGGGAGGATTGAGCATGAAAAGACACCGCATTTTCATATCTTTATCCGTAATACTTCTGCTGTCGCTGATGTCACTGGCTGACATCCCTGCCCAGGCTGACGCTGCAACCACAACCGCCGCTGCAGCCGCGAAATGGAGCAATCAATATTTTGCCGATCTGGCTAATGAACTTGCTCCGGAGATCATTGCTATCACCGGCCGGACATTCTTGGGGAGGCTCACTGTGAAGCAGTTGTCTGCCAGCCAATTCAGACAGGCGGTTGCGGAAGAACTGGCTCTGACAACTCCCGGCTTTAGCACCAATGATGCGCTGCGCAGATCAGTTTATGCCGCCGTACAGACTCTAGCCATCCGCTATGAAATGGCCACCAAACGCATTATTGTAGATCCAGACGCCCTGGAAAAAGGTTTGGCGCTATTGGACATTAATGATGCCGACCGCGTGAATGTGACTCGTTTGTTGCTCGCAAGCGAACTGGTTCGCGCTCTTGATGATCAGTATTACGACTTAAGAGCCGCCTTTCGCCGTGGCCGGGATCCGGAATACGCTGCCGGGCTCAGGGCAATTACCGATGGTCATGGCTCCTATCTGATCGGTCGGATCGCAGCTATCAAAGGAATTAGCGAGACTTGTCGCATCATGGCGGACAACTGGGCATCCGGTTATTTGATAAAAGCGACGGCACACAGTTTTCCGGGGCTTGTTGAACAAGATTCTCTGAAAATCCTGGGGCGTACCTTCCTAAACTATTACTATGTTCATGAAGGGGTCGACTTTGTGGCCCGCATATTCCGCCATACACCCCAGTCCCTGGCGGAATTGTATAATCCGGCGGAATTCCTGGCACGTTCACGTTTGCTGACTCCGCAACGACTCGATTTAGAAAGCGCTCTAACAATCGCCGCGACCGGCCTCGGCTTGCAGGGCTTTCAGAGACACTGGATGGACCTGCGCGCCCAAATGAGTTATTTTGGCGTGCCTCTTGGAACACTGGATAACGAAATCGCCATGGTCGCTACCGGGCTGGGATTGATACTCAGCGATGCACGCCAAAGCGCGGAAATCAAGATGCTGGTACTCTCTTTCCCCATCCCGTGCCATCTTCCTTTGGATGAGGCCATGGCCCGTTGTGGTGCGGTCATCCAACAGATGGCAGCTCTGGAGCAGGCCACCTACCAGTCGGGCAACCTGAGTTTGCTGTTTGGCTTCCGGGGCGAGGCGGCCGTTTGTCAGGGAACGCTGCAATTTTCCGGCAAAAAGGAAACCTGCCCCGTAATTACAGCAGCAGGCATCAAAGGTTATTCCATGATCATGTTAGCCGGGCGCGGAATCACACTCGACCGCCAGAGCGTTATGGAAGGATTACAGGCAGCCCTTGATCGTGTTGAGTGTCCGTGACACAGGGGGACGGTTCTGCTGTGTCATTTTCTGTCTAAGTCGCAGCCGGTAAATGACACAGCAGAACCGTCCCCCTGTGTCAGAACCACCGCCAGTCCGGAGGCCAGGGCGAGCTGGCCACAGCCGCTTTCGGTAAACTCGTTGCTAATGGTACGTGTGGTCCCCATTTGGATTTCCGTCTCCGCCAAATCATAGCGCAGTCCGGTAATGGTCAGACCGGTCAATTGGGGCGTCAGCGGCAGAATCGACAGAATATCACCCGGATGCCAACCGGTCAACTCCAGCCGGTCAGTAAGCAAATAGGCGGTCTGAATCCCATCGGTGATTTTTCCTGTACAGCCATGGTCATACATATACACCAGGAGCTGAACATTAGCCAGCGAGTGGTCCAAACGTCCGCCAATGCCCCCAAAGACGGTAATCTCTTTGGCCCCGGCCGCGATGGCGATGTCGGTCGCTAAGTGGGTATCGGTTTCGTTTTTGGCGCAGGGATGTTTCCGCACATCGCAGCCGGACTGCTCCAATAAGGCCAGCTCACCCGGTGACAGCGAATCAAAATCACCAACCGCAATATCCGGCAAACACCCGGCGCTGAGTAAATGACGGGCACCCGCGTCGGCGGCGATGATCAAGATATCCTGATTATCTTCGGTGCGGTCCGGCAGTGCTGCCAAGTCACCATGGCTGAAAATCCAAGCCTGGCGGCAGATTTGGCTGGCTTTGCCAGTCTTGCTGGCTGCACAACGCATATTGGTCATGGCCGTTCCGCCTCCTTCAATGAGTCAAGCAGTTCCTTCCTAGTCTTGATAAATAACGGGTCATCCATACTGCCTATTCCCTCGGGGACTGTAAAGCGGCGCAGAATCCTGGCAGGACGGTTGCTCAACACCACAATTTCATCGCTCAGAAAAAGTGCTTCTTCAATGTCATGCGTGATGAACAGTATGGTTTTACCCAGCCTGGTGCGCAGTTCGGCCAGCCACAGCTGCATCTGCCTGCGTGTCAGGGCATCCAGCGCCCCGAAGGGTTCGTCCAATGCCAAGACCGGTTTATCAAGCAGGACGGTCCTCAATAATGCCACGCGCTGGCGCATGCCGCCGGAAAGCGTCCCGGGATAGGCTTCGTCAAAGCCTTCCAAGCCAAACAGACCCAGCATCTCCTGAGCGCGCTCAGCAGCTTCCGCCACCGGAGTGCCAAGTGCTTCCAAGCCGGCGGTCGCATTGCGGATCACATTACGCCATGGCAGTAGTAAATCCTTTTGCGGCATATAGGCGACATGGCCGGTTTTCCCGGTCACCTGTTCCCCGCTGATCAATACCTGACCTTGATCGGGCTTGATTAAGCCGGTGATCACATTAAACAACGTGCTTTTACCCGCTCCGCTTGGTCCGATAAAAGCGGTAAACCAGCCCGGTTCGATAGCCAGATCAATCTGATCCAGCACTTTCAAATCCGGCAAGCCCCGCCCGGATCGTCCGGAGGCGAAAGTATGACTGATGTTCCTTAATTCAACGCTCTTCACAACTATTTTGCGCCCCTCGCATTACTTTTCCGGAATAAAACGATTGGTGTAAGCCTTTTGATAATCAAACTCTCCGGCGATCAAGCCGTTATTATACATCCAGTCGCCAAAGTCTTTCCAGACCTCTGCCTGCTGGTAACCCCATTGCGGCGCATCTTCAGCGTAACGGGGGCTTAACCAATCCTGACTGGCCTTAACTGATTCCGGCGATAGTTCCGGAGCATGCTTCAGCAATATTTCCGCAGACTCCGCCGGATTTTCAATGGCGTATTCGTATCCTCTGGCCACCGCTGCCATGAACCGTTCGACCATCTGAGGATTTTCTGCAATTAATTTTTCCGAAGAGATAATGACCGGTGTATAGTAATCTGGAACAGCATCGAAATAATCGGACATCTCTACATAATCCACTTCCAAGCTCCGCTGGGCTGCTTCGATCCCTTCCACGCCATAATATATCCAGGCAAAATCGATATCCCGGCCAAGCATACTTAGTAGATCCCCTTCGCTAACATTGACGTATTTGACTGATTCCGGGCTGCCCCCATCCCTGGTGATCATTGCGGAAATAATCGCTTTTTCGATCTGCAGTCCAAAACCGCCATAACTATGCCCGGCAAAATCGGCTGCTTTGGTGATGCCGCGATCTTTCAGAGAGATAAAACCCGAGGTATTATGCTGTATTATAGCGGCGATCGATACTATCGGGACTCCCTCAATCCTGGCTGAAGTAACGTACTCCTGAAAGCTAATCCCGAATTCTGCTTTACCTGATCCTACCACCGTTTCCACTGTAACACCCGCCGGGGCGATAATCTCAAGATCGATGCCTTCTTCGGCAAACCATCCCTTGTCGTATGCCACATAGATACCGGTATGGTTGGCGTTGGGAGTCCAATCCAGCATCAGGCTTACTTTTTCAGCTGTAGGACCTTTTGAGTTGAAGACAATTACCAAAACTATCGCAGCAACAACCATTAGAACTAATAAAGACAAATGCAGCCTTTTCACGATTTTCCCACTTCCTTCTGTTTAATATCATACTGCCAGAAAACAACCTTTTTCTCGACTTGCTCAACAACGGCAAAAAGTAGAATCGAATAGAACGAAACCAGCAATATTCCGGCAAAAACCCGGGCTGTCAGAAACGAATGCGCTGATCGGATAATATAGACTCCCAGTCCGCTGTCACTGCCCATCCATTCTCCAACCACCGCCGCCATGACAGCATAGCTGGACGCAACCCTGATTCCGGACAAGATCGCCGGAATAGCGGCAGGCCACTGTGCAATCCGGAAGATTGCGGCCGGTTTTGCCCCGAATGATTGGAACAGCCTGATTAAGTCAGAATCGACGGACTGCAGCCCCGTCACAGTATTGACTGCAATCGGAAAAAAACACGCTAAGATAACCACAAGTATTTTAGGCAGCAACCCGTAGCCAAACCAGATCACCAGCAAAGGAGCCAGTACTACCAACGGCACGGTCTGTGACGCGACGAGCAGCGGATACAGCGTTTGGCGCAGCAGCGGGCTGTAAAAGATCGCTGTGCCTAAGGCCAATCCGCTCAAAATCGCGATGCTCATGCCAAGCAATGCTTCTGAGATCGTACGCAGCGAATGCCCGAGCAGTACTATCCGCTCGGCGTACATTTCTCCCAACACCCGCGACGGAGGCGGCAGCAGCCAAGGCTGCAAATCAAACAGCCATACCGCTGTCTCCCAGCAAAGTAAAATGGCGACCACCATCAGCATCACGGGAAGCCCCTTTTTAACTGTCTGAAAAAAGGAGTTGCTCTTGTCCTTACCCATTACGATATTTATCCACCTTTTCAGCAGATGTGCCAAGATCAGGCGCGGTGACAATTTTCATGTAAGTGAAAACGCGACCACCGCTTTCTTTTACTACCGTTTCATGGGCTTGGCGCGCCAAAATAAACAGGCGCTCCAAATCGCCCTCCACGGTCGTTTCGAAGGGCCCCACCATGTAGGTAAGCCCCGATTCTTTGATCTTTTCGATGGCCCGATCAACGAGACGGAAAACTTCATCCTTACCGGCATCTGTAACCGGCAACACCTGAATACTCATCGCAGACTTCATTAGTTTCACCCCCAAAATAAAAACCGCAACCCAATCTGGATTGCGGCAAGAAGTTCAATCTTTACTCCCTACGCTGGCATTACCCAGATCAGGTTCAGGGTCGGCGACTTTAGTATCGCCCTCTCAGCCGGGACTACCCAGCTCCCCCGGAGCAGTGCTCCTGTTTTTGGTGCAATCTCATTATACCGCTGTCTGCCATCAATGTCAATTTATTGCGCGGTGCGTGTTGCCAGTGGCGCGCGGCAGCGGTTTATGCGCGGCAATGCGTGGGGCACATATTACGCGGTGGCGGCGCGCATTGAACAAACCTGCTAAAAATGTTATCATCTCCATATATTGCTTTTGCTTCAACCAGTTCATATTGATGCTTTGACCTGAATTTGATGAAGGCTGGTGTCGTTCTTGAAAAGGCTGCTGCCGATCCCGATCATGTTAGCTATGCTCTTATCTGCCTCCCTGACTGCCGCCGCATTTGTGCCGCAGGCCGGTCTGGATTGGCAAGTGATCACCACGAAGCACTTCATATTTTATTTCGACTCTGCCACTGAGCAGCTGGCGCGCCATGTGGCTGGCCATGCAGAGGCCATTCATGATCGTCTTACGGAGGAACTGCAGATTACGTTGTCCGAAAAGACGCATGTGATTGTCATGGATGAAGGTGATGTCTTTAATGGTATGGCTACGCCCACTCCCCGACAGAAAATCGTGCTTTACAGTACTTCGGATTATGCGCCAGGCGGTGAGTTTGGCGTAAGCGAATCGGCCATCCTGGACGTTTTCTGCCATGAATATGTCCATATGCTGCAGATGTCATATGCTCCTAAAGGGCCCGCTTTTTTGAACCGTATCATTGGCTGGAATTTATTCATTCCGAACGTGGCGCTGCCCATGTGGAGCATCGAGGGTCTGGCGGTTTATCAGGAAAGCCTTTTTTCGGAAGCTGGCCGGTTGAATAGTAGCACCTGGGAAATGTACATACGTGCCGATTACTTGGAGAACCAACTCTTGACTTTGGATCAGGTTTGGGCCGGTCCTTACCGCTGGCCATATGGCAACTCCTATTATCTTTATGGCTCCTTCTTTACGGAATATCTGGCAGATCGCTTTGGCCGCGATAAACTGGCCGAATTCTACCATGCCACCGCAGAGGATATTCCCATTGTGCAATTCAAGAGCACCTTTAAGAAGATCTACCAACATAAATTCTCAGATGTCGTCGATGACTGGTACGATTTTCTGGCAGTCAAATTTGAAGCCGATAAAGCAACAATCACAGCCGCCGGTCTGATGGAAGGGCAGCGCTTATCGCATACTGGTGGGATAACCGGGTACGGCGTTTTTGCCCCGGACGGTTCTTTGTATTACAGCAGCTATGGTATTAAGACGTTGCCAGCGTTGCGTCGTACTACGCCGGACTATACCTCCAGCATCAAAGTAAACAATCTGAGGATGTCCCATATGGCATTGTCGCGAGACGGCAAAATGCTCGCTTTTGATATGACTGGCGCCACACCAAGCTCCAATTTTATTGATGATCTCTATACGCTCAACCTGGAAAACGGCAAAATCCAGCGCTTGACTACCGATCTGCGCGCCAAAGATCCTTCCTGGTCTCCGGATGGCACCGCAATTGCCTTTGTCCGTAATAGCCCGCCAAACTACAGTCTGGCGATCCTGAATGTTACTGACGGCACCGTGCGTGACTTGATTAATTCCAATGAGTCAAGACAAGCGTTTGCTCCTTCCTGGTCCCCGATCGACCAGCGCATTGCCTATGCGCGTTTCGAGTCGCGAGCAGAAGGGGTGCGCCTTTACATCTTTAATGTGGATAACGGCACCGAACAGCGCCTTAATTCGGATCTCGGTCGCGCCGGTGCCGGTGCTGGCGTCGTTGCGGAGTTTGACCCGGTATGGTCGCCGGATGGCCGCTATATCTATTACACCGCCGATTATACAGGAGTCTATAACATTTACGCCCATGACACCACTAGCGGAGCCGTGTTTCAGGTGACGAATGTGCTTACGGGGGCATATGCCCCGGATGTCTCCAGTGACGGACAGGTCTTGGCCTACACAGGCTTTACGGCGGACGGTTATGATCAATTTGTGATGCCGCTTGATCCGCACAAATTCCGTCTGGTCAGCGACAGCAGCCCGGCGGCAGCGGCACAGGAACCTGTCGATCAGCAGCAGGAAACGCAGCAGGTCGCGCAACAGGTCGCCGCACAAGAGTCTGGCTTTTTCACGGCGGAGTTTGCGCCGCTCACTGATGAAGCCCAGCCCTACTCCGCCTGGTCGACACTATGCCCCATGTTTGCCGGACCCTCGGGATACTATTTCCCCAGTGGAGCTTATCGCATTGGGTTGTCGGTGATGGGCATGGATGTTTTGGATACAGCCAATTACAGCCTGACCGCCTTCTGGAGTGATGGCGGTCCCGGTTACGCTGCCAATGTGAACTTGCGCACCAAACACTTTGATTTGGGATTGTTCAGCAATCTGGATTATGCGGTCGATGATGGGTGGGTTTCGGAAAAGCGCGTCCTGCAGAATGGCGTCACCATTTCCGACAGCGGGAAGGGGCTTTTTTCGCCCCGAGACAGTTGGCTAATTGGCTTGGGCGGATCCCATAGGGTCGCTTGGTCGCTTTCTGAATCCTCCGGAACCGCTTCCACGTCTTGGACTCAGAATTTCGGTCTGAATTATGGCATTGTCCAGGCGGGTTCCGGACCGGTGGATCTGCGCCGCGGATGGCAGCTGGCCTATGGTTTTGACAGCGTCTATACACCGGCAAACCATCAGTTTGACTATCTGCAGAATGTGAAGTTCTCTGCTTATGTTCCGCTGTACGATGCGATCGCTTTTTCTCTGACTGGGGCTGTCAAACAGTCCAATGCTGCTCTGGCAGGTTATGATTTTGCAGTGCCCGGGGCAGGTACTCCGCGCGGTAATTGGCTTTGGGAAGGCAGCGCCGCTCTGGAGGCTCCATTGATGGTTGTAGAACGGGGGTTCATGGTGTTTCCCCTATACTGGCACGGCTTGAACCTATATTCGGCGCTCAACATCGGACAGGTGTTGGAGCCAACCGATGCTTTCCGCTCGGTGATTGATGCCGGTCTAGTCTTAAGACTTCAGATTTCGGCCCTGCCTATTGACATCTACGGCGTCGCCAGTTACTCTCTAACACCCAGCAGCGAGCCGTGGGGGTTTAGCGTGTGGTTTAGGTTGTAACGAGGAAACCTGAACTTGTATTCCGCTTGACTACAGTAACAGCCAGTCATAATCTTGTCTGCAATCCACGATATAGTCGACATACACCGTCTGATTTCTGACTTGGTATATAACAAGATACCATTTCTCAACGAACATTTTTTGATATTTATTTGGCGGAATAAAATCGGCCTTTAGAAACGGGAAGCGCTCTGGCATTTGTTGCAGCAAACGAACGTCATCCATCAGATCCTTTTTGGTTTGACGGGCGGCTGCGGGATTTTTCTGCGCTAGAAAACGAATATGACTCGCCAGCATTTGACGAGCGCGGTCAGAAACAAGCACTTTATACTGAAGCCTATTTTCCATTCTCTACCTCATCAATAATGGCGTCCAAATGGCGCTCCAATTCATCTGGTGTTATTCCAATGCGTTCGGCGTGGCGGTCTTCCTCGACGGCAATTAATTCTTCCCGTAGCTTCAGCATTTTTTCCCGACGGGCAAACGCCTCTATATCCATCACCACGAGATCACCTTCGCCATTTTTGGTTAAATACACCGGCTCACCGGTTTCTCTGCATAAATTTGCGATCTCATTGTAGTTTTGCCGGATGCTTGCGGACGGTTTGATCAGCATGACTACACCCTCCTATAGTATAATTCTAATCATATTATAGATCTTTTGTGTTATGAGATCAATTGCTTCATAGGCGATTCGAGCACCGGTGCCGACGAAGCCCAAGCTATCTTGGGCTTCGTCTATTATAAAGCCGTCCCAGCGCATTTTCATCTACCGCAAAACTCAGGTCTACCATCTTTAACAAACAACAAAAATGGAGCGCAGACTATCAGTTGAGCGCCTATGTATTCTCGGAGGCCAGGAAAATGATAAACAATGATTAAATTTATGGCTACCCGTTTCTCTCTGCCCTCAGACCTTTTCGGGCCGACTTTCCACACACTAATAGAAGCGATTATGCTCAGCAGCACAGTGAATAGAAAAAGCGCAATTTCTTCGAACTCACACATATTATCCATCGCCTGCTTTCCTGCGCCGGTTTGGTTTTAAGTAAGCCAATTTACCAGTTTTCTGGGTGGCGTAGTGGTTATCTATCCCATTTTTAAGGGCTTTCGCGCCAAGCGCCGAACAGTGCAATTTATGCTCTGTTGATAATGATAAAGCCAAAGACTGCAACACTTAAGATGCTTAACTCTGATACTCGACTTTCAATCCCAAAATAAGGTCAAATAGCGAAGTAATGCCCATCGTAATGCAAGATACACTAATCGCTTCTTTGGCTTCCCTGATAAAGAAGGCCGCCTGTTACCAGGTGGCCTTCTCAGTTGCTCTAATTCTGTCTGTTGTAAGTTTTGGTCTGGCTTTCGATCTGCATTGGCGGTTTCGTCCCCGGCCTCCTACTTATCCTTGCGCTCGTAAACGATCGCGCCATCCACGATGACCATCTCGACTTTGGCGTCGAAATCCATTGGATGACGATCAAAGACCACAATGTCAGCATCCTTGCCAGGTTCCAGACTGCCAACCCGATCAGCGATTTCGGCAATTTCAGCAGCATTGAGCGTGATGCAGCGCAAAGCTTCTTCCTTGCTCAATCCGTGCTGAATCGCGAATTTGGCGCAGAGCGGCAGACTGTCCAGCGGAATAACCGGCGAGTCAGTCATGATCGCCGTCTTGACACCAGCCTTAGTCAATTTGACGATCGTCTCAAAGGTGGTGTTCTTAAGTTCAATTTTGGTTCTGGATCCAAAGGTCGGTCCCACGATGGCAGGTAGCTTGCGCGCCACGATTTCTTCCGTAATCAGATGACCTTCCGTACAATGATCCAGCGTAATGCGGACATTAAACTCCTCCGCGATCCGGATGGAAGTCATGATATCGTCGGCCCGATGTGCATGCGCTTTCAGAGGGATTTCGCGCTTAAGCACCGGAATCAGAGACTCCATTTTGATATCAAACGGAGGCCGTTTCGACAGATCATCGCCAGCGGCTTCTTTCTTCTCAAGATATTCGGATGCCCTGAACAGAGTCTCGCGCAGGATTGCAGCAGTCGCCATACGGGTGGACGGCGATTTTTTCATGCTGTCATAGACACGCTTGGGATTCTCGCCAAAGGCGCATTTCATTGCGATCGGCTGTCGCAGCAGTTTCTTTTCAACAGTATTACCATATGTCTTGATTGCTGCAAAAGTGCCGCCCAGCACATTGGCGGAACCCGGTCCGGTGACGGCTGTTGTTACACCAGCCTGTAGTGCCTCTTCAAACGGCTGATCAGTTGGATAAATGGCATCAATCGCCCGCAGATGCGGAGTAACAGGATCTGTGCATTCGTTGCCATCTTCACCCTCAAAACCAACCGCATCCCCGAACATACCGATATGACAGTGCGCATCCACAAACCCGGGAATAACATATTTGCCGGTCACGTCGATTTTTCTGGCTGCTCCAGTCGGCAGACTCTTACCGACCGCCTTAATTTTGCCATTCTCGACCAATACTTCGCCGCCCTCAATTTCCGGCCCTGATATTGGCAGAACCCGGCCACCGCTCAGTAATAATGAATTAGACAAGTATGATACCTCCCTGCCATAAATTATGATAACATATTAGGCATTTACCCTGCTGATTCCTTCGCCAACCCTCATGACGGAAATATTTTTTAGATTTTTTACTAATCTCTGTAACAAAAGCATCTTCTCTGCGTTAGACAAGATAACAGGCTTAATCCAATCTTATAGCATCTTAATAAACCGGAGGGGGCGGTTAACTTGAATCATTTCAGGATTGTTGCCGGGGCACCAGGCGGAGGCAAAAGTAAGAAAATCGTTGAAATGTTGCGTACTTCTTCTGGCCGTGCCGTCATGCTTGACGGAGATCATTCCCCTTCTCAGATCCGCCAGCTCAGCTTTGAAAACCGTGCGGACATACGCCATGTCGCTAACCGCGATCAATTGTTGGAAGAACTTGAGCGACTGGTAGCTTTGGATGAATCGATCAATCTCTTCATTGACGCACCTTTCCTTTCCCAGGCAGACTTCGATATTCTCAAAGAAAAATCAAATAGTCAGATGCCAATTACGGTAACTCTCCCGGTCGAGCTTACAGGAGTCGCTGGTCAGCCGTTTTTGACCTGGCCGGACGATACGTACGAATTAATCAGAGTAGGTTAACAGACCGGGGCTTTGAGGAGCTGTCCCCATGTGGGACAGCTCCATTCTTTTGGCAGGGTTATGCCCTTTACTGACGAATTGGAAAAGTGGTATGCGCGAAAAATAGATGTTGAAAGGGGCAAAAAAATTGTACGATCCCAGATTATCAAAATTAGCTCATTTACTGGTCAACTATTCTCTCGGCGTCAAAAAAGGGGATCAACTGGCAGTGATTGGTTCAGTCAACGCACAACCGCTAATGCTGGAAGTATACAAGGAGGCGCTGGTCATAGGTGCTTTGCCAGATCTATTGCCTTCCTTCAGCGAAACAAGCGAGTTATATTTCAAATATGCTTCTGACGAACAGCTCCAGGCCCCGCCTTCACCCATTGAGATGGCCTCGAGAACTAGCTACGACGCATTATTAACCATCCAGGCCCCCTCTAATGTTAAGTCCTTATCACAAGTGGAACCGGCCAAAATCACGCTGAGCCGCCGGGCCGGGACTGAATTAAGCAAAATCTTCTGGCAACGCATGAGCAGCGGCGAGATGCGCTGGTGTGGCACGTTGTATCCCACCCAGGGGCTGGCCCAAGAAGCTGGCATGGGCTATTACGAATATGCCGATTTTGTGTTCAAAGCCGGATTGCTGGATGCCGACAACCCGGAAGCCGAGTGGCTCAAAATACACGATCAACAGGAGCGAGTCTCTGCTGAAATGGATCAACGCAAGAGTTTCCGTATTGTTTCCGAAGATACTGATCTGCGTTTTCAAGCCGCCGGGCGGCATTGGGTCAATTGCGACGGCAAACTTAATTTCCCGGACGGCGAAGTCTTTACGGGACCGATTGAAGATACCGTGGAAGGCCACATCCGCTTCTCATTCCCAGGCATTTATGGGGGCAAAGAAATCGAGGATATCAGGCTGACTTTTGAACGGGGTAAAGTAGTCAAAGCTGAAGCTGCTAAGGGTCAGGAACTCTTGCATGCCCTGCTTGATACGGATGCCGGTTCCAGATATGTCGGAGAAATTGCGGTTGGCACCAACCCTGGGATCACTAAGTTCTCAAAGAACATGCTGTTTGATGAAAAGATCGGCGGTACTGTCCATCTGGCCTTAGGTCGCTCGATACCGATGTCTTTTGGTAAAAATGAATCCGCCATCCACTGGGATATGCTCTGTGATATGCGCCAGGGCGGAGAAATTTTCGCCGACGGCGAGCTAATTTATAAGGCTGGCAAGTTTTTATTCGCGTGACGATAAGAACATGAAAAAGATTGGGGGTGCTGCGCAGCACCCCCAACTTTTACCGGACAGAAATGCGCATCTCGTTTTGAATTTTGCGTAGTTCATAGATGCAGCTGGCTTTCTCAGCGCGGGCCACCATTTCGCTGATTCTCTTTGGATCACCGGCGTGCAGAGATATGGCATTGGTTTTCATCTGCAGCGTCGCCACCGTCTTAAAGCGTTCTTTTTCAAGTTCAACTGCGTTTTTGGCCAAAAAGGATCCTCCGCCAAAACCAGCGATGAGTGCTATGGCTGCCTGAGCAATCACGGTCGCGTTATTGCCGTTTAGAATCAAATATCTGGTCGCCAGAGCGGCACCCGCACCCAGGATGAAGTCCGCCAGAAAGCCTAAGGCGATCCCGATCTCACCGTCATTGCCTGTCAGGCGCGGCAATAAAAAGCGATTATCATGAATATAAAGATGATTGAGCAGCCCGCCAAAACCGCCGATAGCCAAAATAACTAATAAATGTAATTCTTGCATTGGCATCCCTCCGCTTTTATTGATCCGGATGCCAAACCGAAAACCTCTATAAACGAAAAACGGAGGGATTGAGGAGAATGAGGATGCTGGCGATTCCTGATGCGGTAGTCGATATCTGCCGGAAACTGCACACTGCCGGATTCCATTCCTACGTTGTCGGCGGAGCAGTACGCGATTCTTTGCTGAACAGGCCGGTTCACGACTGGGACATTGCTACGAATGCTGCACCGGAAGATTGCATCGCAATCTTCCCCAAGGTCATTCCCACAGGTATGAAGTATGGTACTGTCACTATAGTTTCGGAATCCTGCCATGTTGAAGTTACAACTTACCGCTGCGACGGCGTTTATCGTGACGGACGCCGGCCCGAATCAGTAGGGTTTGTGGCGGATATCCAGACTGACCTGGCACGGCGCGACTTCACAATCAACGCCATGGCCTATGATCCCCTTGACAACTGCTTGATTGATCCATTTGGCGGACAGCAAGACCTCCGTGACCGATTGATCAGGACGGTTGGCGGAGCCAGCAGGCGCTTTGCGGAAGACGCACTGCGTATGCTGCGGGCGGTTCGGTTCATGGCGGAACTTGGCTTTACACTGGATCCAGGTATTGTGCAGGAGCTACAGCCTGAAATGCTGGGGCGGATCAGTATGGAGCGGATCCGGGAGGAGTTTTCGAAAATAGTATTGTCGGACGGCCTCGCAGATGCGATCCGTCTCTTAAGAGAGCGCGGATTGTTGGCCGTCTTTTTGCCAGCACTGGCCGCAACGGACATCCCGCAAAACCGTTATCATAAATTAACAGTCTTTGAGCATTGCCTCAAGGCGGCGGAACTGATCAGGCCCGATTTAACGCTGCGCCTGGCAGCGTTGCTGCATGACACCGGCAAACCGCATACACGCAGTATTAGCCCAGACGGCCAGGTACACTTCTACCGCCATGAAGCGGCTGGTGCCGAACTGGCACAAGCGGCTCTGCTGAATCTGAAATACCCGAAAAACTTGGCACGGCGAGTGGCGCTCCTTATTACGCAGCATATGTCGGATCTTAATGATCAGACCAGTGATAAATCGCTGCGGCGCACCATTCAGCGTGTGGGAGCGGATAACATCTTTCTGCTGCTGGATCTGCGCATCGCGGACCGCGCGGCTGGCAAGGCTCTACAAAAACCGTTTGATGAGGTCGGATTCCGAAAACGGATCGCCAACATGGTGCAGCAAGCTCCTTTAAGTCTCGATCGGTTGGCGGTTAATGGTGATCAAATCATGAAAGCGCTTGGTTTGCCACGGGGACCGCTCGTCGGAGAAATCCTGGAACAGCTTTTGGATCGCGTGTTGGCTGATCCAGAGCTAAATACTGAAAAAGCGCTGCTCGCGATGGCACGGACAATTGCTGAACGTGGCGCGATGGAGCATGGCGCATCCGATTGTGGCGCACAAGATTAGCTGCTATTAGCTTGCCGACTATTTCACTGAGCGCAGCAGAAGCCGCATCAAGGTACCTTCCCCCGCTTCACTGACGACTTCTATTTTGCCACGATGTACTTCAACAATGCTATGCTGTACAATGGACAGGCCCAGCCCTGTTCCGCCGGTTTTAGTGGTAAAGAACGGCTCAAAAATGCGCTCCCGTATTTCGGCCGGGACGCCAGGGCCGGTGTCACGTACGTCAACCTCCACAAATTCAGGGCTATCGTTCCGCAGCGCCACTTCAACATAGCCGCCTTTTGGCATAGCTTGTATGGCATTACGCACCAAATTAATCAGGGCTCTTAGCAGTGACTTCGGTTCAATCATGGCATCAAGAACTCGCGATTCCGCTTTGACTTCAATATGGACCCCGATCTCAGCAGCCAAATACTCCAGCTGACCAACAGCCATCTCCATAATTGGCAAGACCAGCGCCGGCCTGAGTGCTTTGGGTTGTGGTCGCCCCAGATAGAGAATATCTTCAAGAAATTCATCCAGTGCATCGACATATTTTTGGATTTTCAAAAACAGATCAGCAATTTTACGGGAATCATCAGTAGTTAAACCTAGTTGCGCAGCTGCCCTGATGGTACTGAGGGGATTGCGGATATCGTGCGCCGCCCTGACAATCAGGTCTCCGGTGGCTTCAACATGCCGCAAGTGATGCGCTTTGTTTTCCAGAGAGACGCGCTCCGAAATATCCCAGATAAAAAAGACCGTCCCGCAACACAGGGTGCTGGCAAAATACTTAGAAACCCATACTTCAAGACATTTAAGCGATTCGCCGGAGGCGATGGTCTCAATAAAGCTGACTGACGGTATCCTGTCGCTGCTAAAAGCATCAAAATCCTGTTCGCAAAAGTCTTTGAACAGTGTTGTGACTTTCAGCCCGACTATGTCACGGTCGTCGTCTATCAAGAGGTGGCGCTTGGCGGAGTCGGTTGTTTTTCTGACAATGCCTTTGTTGTCAACAACGATTACCCCAATGAAAGGGTTGTGGTATATGCCGTCAGTCAGAGACTGCGTGACATCTTCTTTATAGTGGTGGGCAAATTCTCTTGAGATCGAAAAGGCAGCCGCCTCTAAGAGAATAATCAGCCCGTTATCCTGACCATTACACGGAATGACCGCTCCCAACACTCCCAATAAGGCACTGGTACTCGCCTGGATCGGTGTGCCGATCGTGGTATAACAGTGCAGGTCCTCACAGCTATGTTCTGTGCCGGTAATGAGCACCGTCCCGGATGTCGCCAGTGCCTTTTCAATGCCATTGGTCCCGATGTGAGCCGCAGACCAGCTTGTTCCGAGGCCGTGCTTCTCCGCCAGTTTATCCATTGATGGGCTGCGATGCATTAGTAGACACTTACCATCAATATCGGTGATAAATACGACATAATCCCTTTCTCCGAGAGTTGAGGCTAGATAAGAAAGATAAGGTTTAGCTGCCTGCAGCAAAGTTGCCAATCTCCTTTCCGGCTCCTCCATGCTATTCTGCATGATGATGAGAAGGATAAAAAACGCCGTCGACCTTATGTCAATGGCGTTAAAAATGGTGGAGCCAGAGGGAATCGAACCCTCGACCTCTTGAATGCCATTCAAGCGCTCTCCCAACTGAGCTATGGCCCCATTAAATGCGAATTAGCAAGAATGTGTGGAACGAACAAATCTAGTATACCAACAATGTCGAACATATGTCAACTTGTTTTATTTAGTATATGGCCAATTCACCGGTCACCAAATTCATTGAAAAGCTCAATGCTTTATGGTATCATATGCAAAATACCTGATTGGCGGCGTGACGATGATTTTAAAAGGCACATCGTGTCTTTGAACAGGCGTGGCATTGAATCGCTCCAGTTCCGATAACGATATTTCGTTGCGGGAATGGGGCTTCTTTATGAAAAGGAAGATTTCATTATGGAAAAAGGAATGGGGATTTAAATGAGAATAGAAACTAAGAGGTTAATTCTTCGCCCATTTACCGAAGACGACGCTGCGGCAGCCAGCCACAATAGCAGACAGCCGATTGTGGCGCATTTCATGTCGGATATGGTTATGAAAACCGAAGAGGATGCACTGGGATGGATCCGTTGGATTAACGGCGAGAAGTTTGATGCTACAATACCGTTCGTTGCGCTTGCGATAGAGCTAAAATGCGCCCAAATATGTATTGGCTTGATCGGTGTTGCTCCAAAGCGTGAAATAAATAACGAGATTGAAATTATGTTTGAGATAGCAGACGAATATCAAAACAACGGCTACGCTACCGAAGCGGGCAAGGCAATAATCTGGTGGGCGTTTGAGCAAGCACGACAGAATGCTCTATCCGCCATCGTCAAGCCGGAGAACATAGCATCGCGCCGAGTTATTGAGAAGCTTGGATTTGTATACTGCGATACCCGTACACTTCCTTATGACGGAACGGATTGTGCTTTTGATTATTTCAAGCTTTATCACACGGAAGACCTGCCTAGTCCGGAATGAGACAAAGACCTATCCGAGTATAAAAAAACCACAAGGTCATTTTGGCCTTGTGGTTCATCTTTTTTGGTGGAGGTAAGCGGGATCGAACCGCTGACCTCTTGAATGCCATTCAAGCGCTCTCCCAGCTGAGCTATACCCCCACAATAACTATGCAACTGCCCAATAAGCCGAGTTCTGTGACCCGTTTCCGGGACGGTAATCATCTGTCTACGATGCCAGTTACCTGACACCTCCAGCGACCAACCCGAGAGAAGGACGGGCGCTCCTGTTTCCCTCCTATTTGGTCTTGCTCCGGGTGGGGTTTGCCAAGCCGAACGGTTACCCGTCCGCTGGTGCGCTCTTACCGCACCGTTTCAGCTTTGCTGATGACCAGGTTACCGGTGATCAGCGTCTTCTTTTCTGTGGCACTTTCCTTGGGGTCGCCCCCACCGGGTGTTACCCGGCACCCTGCCCTGCGGAGCTCGGACTTTCCTCGTACGGCTGAGACCGCACGCGATTACCTTAGACAGTTGCAAAAGCCAACGTTAATGTCAGCAAGAAGTATTATACCACGCTTTAAAACGGTTGGTCAATGGAAAACCATGCTTTATTCATTTTTCTCTGCTGTCGATCGCTTGATTAGCAAGTTGATCGGCAATCTTGTTACGGCTGCGCGGAACATGGGTATAGGTCACTTTATTCAGCTTGGATGCCAATTGCCGGGCCTGTTCGTATAGCGGGATCAGCTTTTCGTCTCGGACCCGGTATTCCCCATTCATCTGGCGTACCATCAACTCGCTGTCCGAAAAAACATTCAACCGCCCAACATGCATCGTTTGCGCTTGCTCAAGCGCTGTCAGCAGAGCGGTGTATTCAGCGACGTTGTTGGTGGCAGTCCCCAGAAAACGATGCATCCTCTTGATTTCTTGTCCGTCTAAACCCAAAAAAACAAGGCCAATACCTGCCAGCCCGGGATTGCCTCGTGATGCTCCATCCGTATAAACCGTCACTTCTGATACAGTCAAACTACCAACCTCACTTACATAAATAAAATCGTTTTTATAGCAAAAGCCGTCCGCAATGCTCACAGTGATGTAGCTGCTCGCCGCCCTGACTAACCCGCCTTACAAAATCTTCGGGCAGCGAAACTCGACAGACTGAACAGCAGCCATTAACTAAGCTGGCGATCGCAGTGCCATGACCGGAAACCTTTAAACGTTCATAGCGCGCTTCCCACTCGGTGCCCAGTTCGGCAACGGCTTTCTGACGTTCGTTGTTTAATTCGGCAATATTTTTCTCCAGGGTGCAGCGTTCTTCGGCTTCTTGGTGCTCGGCAATGGCCAGTTCTTCCTGGAAATGTGCGACCGCCCCAGCCACCAGATCATATTTGGTGCGTTCGGTTTCCAGTCGCACCATGAGATCCAAAATCTCATCTTCGGTATCGAATTCATGCCGCCGGAGTTCAGTGAGCCTCTGCTCTAACTGAGATAACTCCCGTGCACCAGCAGTTCCACTGTACAACCTCTGCTCGCAGGTTTTAATTTGATCGGCAAAGGAAGCCGCCTCAAGTTCAAGGCGCTTTATCTCGGACTGCGTCTTTTTTAGCTGGTGCTCGCGTTCGGAAAGTTCGTGGCTTTTCTCTTGCAGTGAGTCTTTCAGATCGGCGCATGGTTGTCCAATGGATTGCAGCTTGAGGAGGAAGCCAGCCAGTTGATGGTCAATTTGCTGCAGTCGTGGCAAAACTGCACGAATTTCCATGACCACCTAACTCCGGATTGCGCCAAGTAGATCTTTGTAAGTGTCGATATCCATGCCGATATCAGTCCTCTTAGCGACAATATCCGAACCTTTCTTTTCGGCGCATTCCACACATCGCTTGGTCTCTGGTAAGGCTTTTACACGTTCTGCCGGAATAGCCTTCCCGCAAAGCTCACACTTTCTAGGCACTTCAATCTCCCCTCTCTCAAGGTAGAATGAGGAAACCGCATGTTCCATCCAACACAACATTTTATAAATTTCGCTAAATCCGGGTGATCTCCTGCTGCCAATTTCCGGTGTGGATGACATGGTATAACTTATTGCATTGCGGACTGATATCTTACTGGTATGTTGTTCCATGGGACATGATGATAAGATAGTAATATCTGAAAGGAAGATTAATCATGTCCAAAATCCGCCAGCATTACGATGAAGAATTTAAGAAAAATGCCGTCAAACTAAGTTACGCTACTCCCAAAACGATGAAGACTTTTGCCACCGACTTGGGCATTAGTGTCAGTCTCATTTACAGCTGGAGAAAGATCTATACCGAAGAGGGCGATAAGACCAAGTTGGCTGAACAACATGAATCGCTGCGGCAGCTCCAGATCGAAAACGCTGAACTGAGAATGGAAAATGAAATGCTAAAAAAAGCAGCGGCCTACTTTGCGAAACATCTGAAGTAAAATATCGCTTTGTTCAAAAGAACAGTGAATATCCCGTTAAAAAGTGGGCCGATATGCTGGATTTCTCGACTAGTGCGTACTATGACTGGTTGAAAAATAAAGAGAAACGGGATAACAAACAAGAACAGTATGAAACAGCCATTACAGAGATCTTCACTAACAGTGGGAACACCTATGGTCCCGATCGTTGTCTCCTCAACCTATGTGTTATCTAACCAGTCCACTCAACCCTACCTATTTTCGTATTTTCTCACTTTACTCTTGACTCTGCCGTTGGGGAAGAGATTATACTTTATCTATAGCCAACTGTCAGGAGGATTTATATATGAACGGACTAATAAAAATCAGAGATGTTTCGACCAAATATGACATATCAGCACGCACTCTCCGTTATTATGAGGACATGGGATTGATAACAAGCACCCGGAGTGATGACTACGCTTACCGGCTGTACGATGAAACAGCCGTACAACGGCTTGAGCAAATCCTGATTCTGCGCAAACTGAATATCAGCATTAAGGATATTCAACGCATTTTTAATACTTCCGGTTCGGAGGTTGTTTTAGAGGTGCTTAGTAAAAAGGTTGACGATATAGACGGCGAAGTATCTCTATTACATGAACTGAAAGAAATCGTTCTTGAGTTTATCAGGCAGATAGAAAACGCTGATTTTGGCAAAGAATCCGATATCAAGCTGTTATATGAAAAAGCGAAAGAAATTGAAACTCGACTTGTCAATGTGGATTACGAGGGAAATACGGCAAATGTAAATCGTCTGTTAGCCGCCGCTGAAAAGGTGGAAAAACAACCGGATATTCTCCTTGTTGAAATGCCACCTTGTCGCATGGTGACTTCGGGTTATCTTAGTGTTGAGAGTGATGACGAACACCGTCGGTTTGATTCAATGTGTGGACGACTCGCTTCACGAATCGCCGATAAAATAAATCCACGCGATTTTATGTATTATGACGCCGAACAGAATAAACTCGTTTGGATGTTTATGCTTGAAGATTGGATGACCGAGTCCGATACCGAAGGATTTAAGATCATCAACTTCGACGGCGGCTTGTTCGCTGCTGCGCTTGCGGATGGCTGGGAACTTAGTGAATATGATCGAGTATATAAGGGGATAAATGCGTGGCTCACTCAACAAGAATTTTTAGAACTTGATAAAGCTCCTGACCGACATATGCTATACCATTTTGCCGGGCCGCATTCGGCGCAGATGAAAAAATGGAATTACGGCAGGGTCCGTTATTTTGTGCCGATCAAAGCAAAAGGGGGAAAATAACGGAAACACGGCAAGGGTGTGCATTTTGTATTAAAACTCGTGTTCTCTGCCATATAAGAACGTCAGTATTGATATAATGCTGGCGTTTTAATTTTGTTTTTTGACATCAACCCATAACCTTTTTCATTAATGCATCATAGCTGTCCACGACATCATACACTATCGAACCAGTACTTATAGCCTTAAAATGCTCACGGGCGCAATGGATTTTTGCTTCCTCGATCAGACGCAGCTGCAACGTTGACATGGAACCCTTCGTTTCAGCGACAAAATAGATATGTTTCACCTTGCCTTCATAAAACGCGATCGCCCAATCCGGATTATATTTCCCAACCGGTGTACTGATAAAAAAGCCATTTGGCAGTTTTACATACACCGCCACCTCATTGCTGGTGTCAATGTTTTCCGCAAAGGTTTTCTCATTTGCGGAGTCATAGAGGAGGTGGTCATATAAATGCTTCTTCACCGCCATTGCATTCACACCAAGCTGCCCCTTCAGGTTTGGCTCTGTGAAAATGGTCGTATCATAAACCGCATCAAGTTTATTGTAGGTAATGTGCTGAATGATCGTCGTCGCTTTTTGCTCGTTTATGATTTGTGCCGCCTTGATAATGAATTCCTCCGGATTGTTGCCAAACTGGTCAAAGACAGTCTTTTCAATTCCCCGCAAAATACTTACAATTGCTTTTCTGGTCAGACCGGTTTCAGCGACCACTTTTCCGATAAGATCATATTTTACCACAGAGCTGGAGGTAACTTTTACCTGATAAAGTCCGGATTCTTCTTTTTCAAAGGCGTCTCCTTGCTGCAATTGGGCGCGTGATTGAATCTCAGTCATCGTGCCAGTTTCGACCTTAAAAAGGATCTTGGAAACACGCAGATCACGGTTTAATGCTGAAATTGCCTTTTGGATCAGTTCATCTTGATCAAACTCGACTACATATACAGATTTGGCGTTGATATTAGCCCAGAGCTTCCGGAATTCCGGCAAACCTAATTTGGATTTATCCAGCCTCAACTCAATGTTATTTTTGCGTGCATTCTCCGGCTGTAACGCACGGCTGTCATAAATCGAGTCAAGGATTACCATGACGGACTCCTGACAGTCTGCAGCTTCCTCGGCAATCTCGATCTTGCCCTGTTTTTTGTCCTCGTAATATTTGTCGGTAAGGATACCTTTTCTTACATAACCGCTAGTGATGAGCCCTTCGTAAATACTTTGCGCCAGATCAACATCTACAACTTGTTCAGCGCCGCTGGTATCTTTAATAACCTTGTTTTTGAAGAGATCTACCGTTACCATGCGCGGCCTGTCATACACAGTCTCGGCAAGCTCAGTTTGCAGCCCTTTGGCAAAGCTGTCATAACTTTCGTTAGCGACAACAGTGAGGATATTTACGTTATGGACATCCTCACCCAGCAGGTTCGTATCCATGCGTTCTCCATTCTGATTTACGGATAATCGCAGTCCGCGCCCAACTTCCTGACGTTTGCGAACATCGCTGCCACTTTGTTTGAGGGTGCAAATCTGAAACACGTTCGGATTGTCCCATCCCTCACGGAGCGCAGAGTGGGAGAAAATGAATCTCACTGGTTCATTGCGATCCAACAGGCGTTCTTTGTTTTTCATAATCAGGTCATAAGCGTCAGCATCGTCAGAAGTACGTTCGCGCCTATCGCCCAACTTACTGTCGATCATGCGATGGCTTTTTTTGTCTATGGAAAAATACCCGGCATGTGTTTCCTCAGCGGTTATGTCGTTAAGATATTTCAGATATTCATCGCCATCATTGATTTCAAGCTGCAAATTGCTGATAACCTGTTTATATTCATCCTCGAACATATTGGCGTATTGGCCGTTACAGGCTTGTCCCGCCGCGTCGTATTTCCTGTACTTTGCCACTTCGTCAATGAAGAAAAGCGACAATACCTTTATGCCTTTATAGAACAACTGCCGCTCCCGTTCGATGTGAGAGAGAATTGTTTCGCGGATTTGAATGCGTCTGAGCTGATCTTCGCTGACGGCACCAATTACATCTCCGGCAAATAACTTGATGCCGTTTGTGAACTCAATGGAGCTGTCTCTACCGTCAATGCGCATCACAGTATAACCATTTTTATATTCAGCCAGTTCACCGGAATTGGGGAACAGGCTATATCCCTCGCCGACAGTGCGTGTTGCCTTGCGGATGCCACTAGTGCCTTTCACATCAAACTCAATGGTGGCAGTAGGATTGCCTTTGGAGAGATTGATGCTTTCCAGGTATACATATCCTTCCGTCGCTGTGCTGCCTGTTACGGAAATGCCCTTGACGGCAATTTTCTTGACCAGTCTTTTGTTGTAGGCTTCCATGGCGTCCAGGCGGTAGATCATATTGTAAATACTGTCTTTTTTGTGTGTGGCTGAATACCGCAGAGTAAACAGCGGATTAAATTCTTTTAGACGCTCTTTTGTCGCCGCCCCTTCGACCGACTGGGGCTCGTCAATAATCATGATTGGGTTTGTTTTGGCCAGAATGTCAATTGGCTTGCGGCTTCTGAATTCATCCAGCTTCATGTATATGCGCCGGGCATCCTTGCCGCGGGCGTTAAAGGCCTGGGAGTTAATGATCATCACATTGATGGCGCTGTCGGAAGCAAAGCGATCGATCTCTGTCAGCTGTGCGGAATTATAGATAAAATAGCGGATTTTCCTGCCATATTCCTCGGCGAAATGCTCCTCGGTTATTTGAAACGACTTATACACACCTTCGCGAATGGCGACGCTGGGCACTACGACGATAAACTTGCTCCAGCCGTAGCGCTTATTTAGTTCGTACATGGTCTTAATATATGTGTAGGTCTTACCGACACCAGTTTCCATTTCTACAGTCAAATTATATCTGCCCTCCAGCTGCCTGGAAGGCTCTATTTGATAAGTGCGCTGAATTCTGTTGACATTCTCGAGAATAATACTGTCGTTTAATTCCGGAACGAGTTTGGAATTGCCAAAACCGGTAAAGCGCTTTGCATCTTCAAAGGTCATCTGAAAACTTTGCTCAGTGCCCTTGTCAATCATATAGCTGGGCGTAAGGTAAGGCTGCCCGGCAAATACGTCGCATACTGCTTTGGCTGCATCTGCCTGGAATTTCTGGTGCTTAAACTGCAGTTTCATTCATCCTTGCCTCCTTCGCCCTTTAAGTATTTTGACATTGCGATATCAAACTGCGAAATGTAATCCCGATCCTGCTGAATGCGGAACTGATCGTAAATTGTTTCCGCCTTTTTGACTGCATCCTCATGCGAAACAGCACCTTTGCCTTCAAGGACTTTCCTGCGGTTGTTCTGCAGAAAATTATCTGTTTCCCGCAGCCAGTCCGCCATGCTCATCGGTATTTCGTCCTCAGCCATTAACTCGGCATAATCGATAAACATGGTTACAATGCGGTTCAGGCGCGAAAGTTCTTTTTCGTTAAGGTAGTTTTTAGCTATTACTACGTCTCGTTTCATGATTTTACCATCCGGAGCTGCCTTCCAGGTAGTCAGCCCCATGGTCGGATGTTCCAGACAGACCCGCTCGGCAATCAGCTCGGCGGCAGTCTTTCCGGTTATGGCGTAGTGAAGCTTGTTCTGTACAAAAGCGTAAAATTCTCGTGTCAGGTTGCTGTTTTTATCATAGTCATAACTGCATTGCTCAAATACATCGGCAATTTTCTGGTAAGCTCTCCGTTCGCTGGCGCGTATCTCACGGATGCGTTCCAGCAACTCGTCGAAGTAATCCTTGCCGAAAGGCTTGCCGTTCTTCAGCAGCTCATCATTTAGTACAAAGCCTTTTTGGATATACTCATGCAGTGTTTTAGTCGCCCATTGACGGAAGCGCGTTGCTTTTTTGGAATTAACGCGGTAACCGACGGCGATGATTGCATCCAAATTATAAAACTCTACTAAACGGGAAACCTTGCGGCTTCCTTCGGTTTGAACCTGTGCAAATTTTGCACAAGTTGACTGTTTATCAAGTTCTTCTTCCGCATAGATGTTTGTGAGATGTTTTGTAATAACGCTGCGCTCTGTTTCAAAAAGTTCCGCAATTGCTTTTTGTGTCATCCAGAAGTTTTCGTCTTCGAAGCGTACCGAAACGGTTACATTGCCGCTATCGGTTGTGTATAGAATAATTTTATCTTCCCGATCCATATCAGATCACCCTCACACTGGTGTTCGGAGCTAATAGTTTGAAAATCTCTTCTACATTGATTTTTGCGGGTGAGCTGGCAAAGCTGCTATCGCGGAACACAGCGCGCAGAGGCTGACGCCTGGCGATTTCTTTGACTGCCGCGTCGCTGATGTGTTTATCAAAGCAGGCGATCAGATCGCCGCTGTTGTAGGTGTGAACAGTGAACCCATCGATCTTTTCTTGTGTATGAGGCATGGAAAGAGGCAGACCCCAATCCAGCAAACAAGCATAGAGCAAATCCATGTCGGTGCGATCTTCTTTGATATTGTCTTCCATCTGTGTAAGCAAGTTCTGGTTATATTCGCCCGCGGTATAGTAAACGTCTTTCATGTTAGTATCGTCCAGTTTGAGGACACGAAAGCCGATATCTAGGTTTTCGATACCTTCTTTGCCTGCGTTGTCTGCTTTGATCTTTTCACCGGCGCGGCGGATGCGTTCTTTGCCGATTTCGCAGATGTTTTTATAGCCGGCCTTGGCAGCTTCGCTATCTGGCGCACAAGGTTCGGGCAACTGAACCATAATGAATTTGCGGTTGCCACCGTCTTCGGCATTAAGCTGCATGACCGCATGGGCTGTGGTGGCGGAGCCGGAGAAGAAGTCTAGGATCATCATTTGTTTATCGTTAGGCAGTCTTATTAAGAAACTCAAGAGTCCTGATGGTTTTGAAAAACTGAAAGGTATGCCAAGCGCATTGAGTTCTTTTGTTCCTTGTGAATTTGGATAATCATATATTACATCTTCCGGATGCAGTGTGGCTTCTACATCCTCGTCAAAGTAGACCTTTGGATAAACATTCCATTTTGACTGGTTACCATATTCATCTAGAAGAGGATTCTGTGATGACCCTTGTGTAAAAATCAATAAATGTTTTTGTCTTAAATATGTGTCGACTGACCAACGCCAAACCTTATCTACATTAGAAATTGGTTTAACTTTTGCCCCATCCTTTTTATCTGTAGGAAAAACTGTTCCGGGTGGTATGATTAAACTACCGTCTGGTGCTTCAATGTAATATCTTTGATTTGGACGAGAGTCTAATGATGGCTGAAACAATGATGCGCCGCTTTTTTTATATCGACGACCGTCTTGTTCTGCCAGGTTGTACTCATTTTCGTCACGTATCTTTGCAATACCAAACTCAGGAAGAAAACTAATTTTTTTTGCATAGACTACTACATAATCCTTTGTTGGTCGAAAATGAGTGCCTTTATCTGACGTCCTTTTAGCTATTCTCGGTACAATAGCCACAAGATTTGATGCACCGAACACTTCATGCGTTATTTTTAGAACATTGTCTAATTCCCCATCATCGATACTGATAAAAATCGCCCCGTCGTCTCGTAGTAAATTTCTCGCCAGCACCAGCCTAGGATAAATCATACTGCACCAGTCAGAGTGAAACCGCCCATTACTTTCAGCATTACGGAAAAGACGGTCGCCATCCTCGTCATATATGCCCGCTTCCTCGTCATACTCGTCCTTATCTCGCACAAAGTTATCACGATAAACGAAATCATTACCCGTGTTATAAGGCGGATCTATATAAATCATCTTTACCTTGCCAAGATAACTCTCTTGCAGGAGCTTTAGCACATTCAAATTATCGCCTTCTATGTAAAGATTTTCGGTATTATCCCAGTTTTTACTTTCCTCCACACATGGGCGCAGCGTTTTACGGATAGGTCTGCCTGCCTCAGCGATAGCAGCCCGTTTGCCCACCCAGGTAAACTCGTAGGCTTCATCGCCAAATACCTCATCGCCCAGCAGAGAGCGCAACAGATCAAAGTTCACTTTTCCTTCAATGACAACACCAGGGAATATTGCGGCAATCTTGTCGATATTACCAGATGTAATAGGCTGTGCTTCGAATTTGGGTTTTTTCATTTCAAAGTCCTCCTAGTGCGATATTGATTTTTAATCTGAACAAACACCGTACTATCATCCTTCATAGAGTTAATTTTTTCAGCAAGAAATTGTAGCGCCATATCCGAAAACTTGTGCACTTTGCCACTCTTGGATGTAGTCACTTCTAGGTGGAACTTTTTTGTGCCTTTCATTTTAAACTTCCATACCAACACGCCGACTTCATAGGGCGTAATATTCAACCTTTGAGCAAGGTCTTTCTGAAGGTGGGGATATTGGATATCAGGGTCTATATTCGGTACTGGAACCTCTTCTGCCAAATCAATATTGCCGGTGACTTTAAGGACAGGTATTCCATCTGTTTCGCTAAAACTGCCTTCCTTAATATATTTAGCCTTACGTAAAACCTTCATAATAATCTTTTTGTCAATTGCCACATCAACACCCAACGGTGTACTAAATGATCCTTTATCATAATTTACAATACCAAGATTGGCCGTTTCGCTTTTACGTATTACTTCTAATAGCTTTAGAATGCTCTCTCTCTCTTTGGCTGCCCGGTCTTCCACAATACGGTGCATTTCAGCGTACTTTATCTTTTCGCTCCTCGCTCTATAACGATAGTAAACATCACCGCAAGCGATTTTCTCAGAACTTTCCGCTTTTTGCGCGATGATAGGTTTGTTTATGGCTTCTCCCGTATATATGAAGCCCACCGACTTACCCTCAATCTCTACGATCCCAGTTTCCCATAATATCTCTTGAGCAAAGTAAGAATTAAGATATTCGGTAAACTTCTCTTGCTCAAAATTATTGAAAGCTGAGTTAACTCCGACTACTTGCCGAGGATTATCCTTAACTCCAAAAAGTATATACCCGCCTTTATTATTAGCGAATGATGCCATTGTTTTAGCATATTTCGCCCAACTCTTTTGACCAAATGATTCTTTGTATTCTAAATCATTTCGTTCACGACTTTTTATATACCCAGCTAAATTGGTGTTTCCAAGTATACTTAATACGAACTCATCATGTGACATTACTAAAGTTCCCCCAATTCCTTCTTCAACCGCTTCAACTCTCCGTTGAATGCAACCTGTATATTGAACTGCTTTTCGCGGCGAACTTTGTTTTCTAAGGCAGCAATCTCTTTCAGTAGCTTTTGGCGGTGTTCATCACGGACAACCGCATCTTTTAAATCGCCCCCGGGCTTGTTCTCCAGCCTCTCCTTCGCGATCTGCCGGATAAAACCTTCATATACTGCATCCATGTCAAGTCCATCCAACCGCAGAGATAACTCGTCCACGGGCATCCAATCAGTATTAAAATAAGCCCTCGGCCCAAATGTTGAGGCTCCGCCCTGGTTCTGTTCATTATAGCCGATCCACGCTTGCACTTGCTCCTCGTACATCAGCAGAAAGAGAATATAATAGGGAATCTCCCTGTCAATCAGCTGCAATACACGCTTGTCAAGACGGGGCTGGTTTAGCCTGATCACAATAACTTGAATCTCAGAGACATATTCCCCGGCGGCAACGTTCACGGTGGCGGGAGCAATTTTATTGCGCCAGTAAATCGCGCTAATCTGTTCCACAAATACACGCTTGAATTCTGCAGTGACAGAGCGTTTTTCATAGAACTTCTGTTTTGGTATCCGCCGGTTAAATACTGTTCCCGGTGGCAATTCAATCATGCTGAACACCCCGCACTACTAAAAAGCAGATCAACTCGAAGTCATCCAAACCTGTAATGCTTGTGTTCAGAGCTGTGGTACCCCCGCTTTTGAACAGGCTGTCAATGTCACTTGCTTCCTTTACATCAATGATGGAATTAATGGCATCACTTAGTAATTCCGAAAGCCGCCTCATATTCCTGCCGTCATCAGTTTCCCGGTTGAATGCCCGGCACAATTCTGTCAAGGGTTCTGACTTGCCTTTACAGAGATAGCGGATCTTATCCAGCATTTCCTTTGGAGCAAGATGGTCGCAGACAACCTCTCCATCATCCGCAATATATACCATATAGAACGGGTGCAGCCGATTAAGGTTATTAATGTTCACACCACCGTTGATATTTTTCAATACAAATATCACCCCGGGAGGCGCATCATCCTTGGCAGGAACAACCGCATGCAGTCCGAAAGGAGTCTTGTCCAGATCACCGTTATTCTTGATGTAATCCAGCAGGTCAAGACGAAACTCATTCAATCCTAAATCCATAATGGAAATGCCGCCAGTCATATCCTCGATGTCAACGACTTCTTCCTGCAGGCGTTTGAGCTGTGCCTTACGGTATTCAAGGTCGCCTTTTTCCTCTGCATTGATCAGGTCATCGTCTCCGGTGGAAGTCATGATGGATAGCTTCATCCGGGTTTCTACGCGGCTTTTCAAGTTTATATAATCATCAAGCGTTAAATCCGGCCAGAAGTTCACTAGCTGAATCCGCGCATTATGACTGCCGATACGGTCAATACGTCCAAACCGCTGGATAATGCGCACAGGATTCCAGTGGATATCATAATTAACCAAGTAGTCGCAATCCTGAAGGTTTTGGCCTTCGGAGATGCAATCGGTGGCGATAAGAATATCAATACAGTCTGCTGAATCAGGCATTAGCAGATCTTTATCTTTTGATACAGGTGAAAAGCAGGTCAGAACATTATTAAAAGTTGCCCTAAATTTCGGGATCGTTGTCTTTCCTTCCACTGTACCGGTTATCAGAGCGGTATTAAGTCCATATTTATCTTTGATAACTTTGCTTACGTTCTGATACAGGTAATCAGCAGTATCAGAAAAGGCGGAGAAAACAAGAACCTTATTGTTATGCTCGTTAATCGGGTGATCAATCTTACCCGAAATCAAACGTAGCAAGGTTTGCAGCTTAGCATCATGTTCTGGCGTGATATCATTCACCATCAGCGTCAAAAGTTCCAGCAATTCTGAGTCCTGCTTGAGAGTATTGCGCCAGGTAACACAATCCATATCATGAAGATCGATCCTTACTTTTCGGCCGATGGTAAAGAGGTCCTTGTTTTGATCATCAAAATCGAATTCGGTATCCTCATCGAAATCAGTAATCTCAAAATCTGCTTCTCCGCCAGCCATAAAGATATCGATTTCAGCAATTGTATGATCAATCAGCGCCTTGATGCGCTGGAGTGTCAGGCGAAAGGAATAGACTGAGCTTTCCAGCCTTTTAAGTAAGTTAATACTCATCAGACGACGAATACCCAGCTCACGCCCTGCGCGGTTGATATTGATATCAGGGTCTACATACTTATCCAAGCTACTCGGAAAAATGAAGTCTGTTGGTATGTATACCGAAAGACACAGCTTATTAAGGGTATCATAGATCTGGTTATAGTTAATTGCATTATTCAGATCGGTCAGGTTTGGTCGCAAAGATATAGGCTTGAGTCTTTCGGGGAATTTACCGATTTCATCCATGTTATAATACTTCTCAATATGCTTACGGGAGCGTGCAATCGTAACGCTGTCCAGCAACTCGAAGAAGTCAAAGTCCAGCATTTTCAGAAGTGTGGCAGTCGTTCTTCTTTCTGGTACCAAAGCGCTCCAGAGGTTGAAGGCTCTTTGTGAGTTGCGGAATATTTCATCGATAGATTTTGACGTGTTTAGCTTTTCATTGATCAGGCTGGGATTGCCTTCATAGGCCAGTGCCAGCTGATTGCGCAAATCGACAAAGCGATTATTTACCGGAGTTGCCGACAACATGAGCACTTTTGTTTTAACCCCCGGGCGGATTACCTTGTTCAAGAGCCGCAGATAACGGTTTTCCCGCGCGTCGTCGCCGTAAATTTCTCCGCCATTGCGAAAATTATGTGACTCATCAATGACAATCAGATCATAATTACCCCAATTTAGGCGTTCCAAGTCTAATCCATTGGAACGGCCATGGTTTCTAGACAAATCCGTGTGATAGAGTACATCATACCGCAGCCGATCAGCTGCAATCGGATTGTTGATATAATTATCTTTAAATGTGTTCCAGTTATCTGTAAGCTTTTTGGGGCACAACACAAGAACAGATTTATTTCTGTTTTCATAGTACTTTATTACGGCAAGAGTAGTAAAGGTTTTCCCAAGTCCCACGCTGTCAGCCAGGATACATCCATTATACTTTTCCAGTTTGTTGATAATAGCCAGCGCAGCGTCCTTCTGAAAATCATATAGCATTTTCCATATCTTACTGTCTTTAAATCCTGTTGCTTCATTGGGTAGCACGTCCTCAGATATGTCTTCAAGGAATTCGCTGAATAAGTTATAAAGAGCTACAAAATAGAGAAACTCTGCCGAATTTTCGTTATAGGCCGCGATGATACTCTCTATGACCTCTTCGGTTACATCCTGTAATTTCGTTTTGTCGTTCCAGATACTATCAAACAACTGAGTAAATTCTCGACTTTGTGGAGCCGAGAACTTAGTAACCATATTGTAGCTGTTATTCCCCCGCTCGCAGCCAATGTCCACAGTAGTGAAGCCGCTAAGCGGCATATATGTGAATTGTTCGCTTCCTGAATCTATGTTAAGAAAACCGCCCATGTTCTCAGGCGTAGTATTAGACTTAAAAGTAACCTTTTTCTTGATCCAATCAGCGCATTCCCGGGCAATTGCCTTCTGGGTCAATTCGTTACGCAGCTTAACTTCGAACTCTGTTCCGTAAAGGCTGCGTTCACGATTTAGGCGGGGGATATAAAATTCGCGTTTTTCTCTTGGAGCTTTCTCAGTAACAAAAGCAGGCGATGTGAAAAGGAAACGAAGCTCAGCAATTTCATCAAACTGTTTCTTTAAAACCTGATATGCGTATATGGAAAAACAAGCAGCGGCGATCGAAAGACGGCTGTCCTTTTTAATGGCGATCGCTAAATCATCTTTCATGATTTTGGTGACGTTATTGAGAACTTCCATAATACGCTCCTTTGATGGTATTGCCATCTTTCTCGATGTCGCCCGTCAGCACTTCCAGTCAATTTTGGCCGGGTTCGGCTCGTTATCAACCGACACAGCGCGTAGCGCGTCAAGCATACTTCCGCACTCCTCGGCCGCACATTGCTTCAGCTGATCCCAGGCAGCATTGGTTCCTAGCTTGTCATACGCCACCGCCAGTGCGCCATAGAGCGCCAATCCGATACAGTGTCTGGCAGAATGAATCGTCGAGGCGCACTGACCGATCGCCCGCGCGGCAGCTTGCGCAACAGGGTTTCCCTCTGCTTCGCGGGCGGCGGCATGGCATTCAAGGATTAGCGGTTTGGCTTGCGGCAGCTTTATAGCTCCGGTCAGCCAATCGCGTGCGGAATTCAGGGCCTTCCATGGACGCGGATCATCAGGATAATGCTTGCTCCACAGCGGCAATAGTGCGTGCTCGGCATAATCGATCGCCCACTGTGCCAGTGTTGTCTTGCTCTGCGTTTCAATCTGTTTTACAAGCGACTGGATATACGGCGCGTCCCAGTCGCTTAACATCTTTCGAGTTTTTGGCATATTAATCCTCCTCAAGCAGGTGGGCATGGCAAGCGAAATCTCTTCTTCTCTTTACCTTTGGCTTTATCAGGTCATAGCTGTTCTCGATCTGCCGCTTGATTTCCTCGTCTGGCACATCCGAACCGAGTATTACCGAGTTCCAATGCTCCTTGTTCATGTGGTACCCGGGTATAACGCCCTCAAACGCCTGCCGCAAAAAGCCCGCTTCGAAAGGGTCACATTTGAGGTTGAGGTACAACCTCCCGCTGTGTCGCATTATCAATGCAAAACTCCTCTTATTTACCTTGTGCCGCATCACAGTGGTTGCGTTTTCGTCCACAACCTCGTCAAACGGGTAGTCCTCGTAGGCGGATGGCAATGTCAGACAGAAGTCGATCAGATCCTGTCGCGTCATATTCATACGCCGCACCTCCCGCAGGTTTCGGAGAGCGGGCAGCCCTCACAGGCCGGCCTTTTCTTGCAGTGTTCCTTACCGTTAATCACAATCAAAGCATGAAAATTATTATAAACCTCCGCGCTCCGCTCAAGGTTGCCCTCGAAATGCGCCTTGATCGCCTCGTAGCCTTTACCCGCATCAATCGGGTAGCGATCGCAAAGCCGGACGGTGTATGCATCCACCACAAATGTCGGGAAGCCAAAAGCATAGAGTAAAATAGAGTCAGCAGTTTCTCGCCCCACACCCTTTGTTGCGAGCAGCTCGGTGCGCATCCTGGCGAACGGCTCACGCTGGACGGCGGTCACATCGAAACCGTACTTTTCGAACCATTGCGTGACTGATTTCAGGTAGGCCGCTTTCTGGTTAAAGAAACCTGCCGGACGGATCATGTGCGTCAACTCAGTCAGGTCAGCGTTCAGCACAGCTTCCGGCGCAAGGTCATCGCCGAAATTGGCGATCGCCTTCTCAACGTTGCCCCACGCCGTGTTCTGGGTCAACACTGCGCCAACCATAACCTCATAGGGAGTCTTGGCAGGCCACCAGTGCAATTCGCCGTAATGCGCGCGGAGCGTTTCGTAGATTGCTAACAACTTACCGCCCATCCGTCCCATCCGCGACCTCCTTAATCTCAATGCCGCATCATTGCCGTAGCGCGATCGCAATGCCGCAGCACAATCGCAATATAGTCACAAAGATTTTCGGGCTTTTGGTCTGCTAATCCTGCTAGTCCTGCTAATCCTCCTAATCCCCCTAATCCTCCTAACCCCGCCCAAATAAAAAATAACCATGGCTCACTGCCATGGCGATTCAAATTCTATATTTCCTGCCAAATATGAATGTTGGTGGGCCCACCTGGATTCGAACCAGGGACCGACCGGTTATGAGCCGGCTGCTCTACCGCTGAGCTATGGGCCCCCGTGCGGAAATAAAAATTGGCTCCCCGAGTTGGATTCGAACCAACAACCACCCGGTTAACAGCCGGGTGCTCTACCGTTGAGCTATCGAGGAGCAAGCTCATTAGATATTATATACTGTAAAACCAGGAAGGTCAAGAGTGCGCTACAATAACCATAAATTGGCGTCAGCTAGAACCGCGTGTGCGCGCTGTGCGCGCCGTACAGCGCCGCTTAGCCTAATCCAGAAAATCCTTCAGCTTCTTGCTTCTGCTGGGATGGCGCAGCTTACGCAGGGCTTTCGCCTCAATCTGTCTAATGCGCTCCCTGGTTACCCCAAACACCTGCCCTACTTCCTCAAGGGTACGTGCGCGTCCGTCTTCCAGCCCAAAACGCAGCCGTAAGACCCGCTCTTCCCGGGGAGTCAGCGTATCCAAGACCTCCTCCAGCTGCTCTTTCAACAGCCTGAACGAGGCCGCCTCAGCCGGGGCTGGCGCATCATGATCCTCAATGAAGTCTCCCAAGTGACTGTCTTCTTCTTCGCCAATGGGAGTTTCCAGCGAAACCGGCTCTTGCGCAATTTTATTGATTTCGCGAACACGTTCGACACTCATATCCATGTGTTCAGCGATTTCCTCTGCGGATGGCTCACGACCAAGTTCCTGTAACAGCTGCCGCTGCACCCGCACCAGCTTATTAATAGTCTCAACCATATGCACCGGGATCCGGATCGTCCGGGCTTGATCAGCAATCGCCCTGGTAATCGCCTGTCTAATCCACCATGTAGCATAGGTGCTAAATTTAAAGCCTTTGCGATAATCAAATTTCTCGACTGCTTTAATCAGGCCCAGATTGCCTTCCTGAATCAGATCCAGAAAAAGCATTCCGCGCCCGACATATCTTTTGGCGATGCTCACAACTAAGCGCAGATTTGCCTCTGCCAGCCGCCTCTTAGAGAACTCATCCCCGGCCTCAACGCGCTTAGCCAGCTCAACTTCTTCCTCCGAATCAAGCAGTGGTACCCGCCCAATTTCTTTCAGGTACATGCGCACCGGATCATCCAGCGCAATGCCTTCAGGCAAAGATAAATCCAGTTCCTGTTCCTCATTACCGGACTCAGTTTCAGCATCGGGTTCCGCGACGGTATCAGCAGTGCCTTCCGCAATAATGTCAACACCGCTTTCAGCCAACTCTTCATAGACGTCATCAATCTGATCGGGTGTCAGCTCAACGTCATCCAGGGTATCCATAATCTCTTTATAGGAAATGGCCCCTTTGCGCTTGGCTTTGGATACCATCTTTTTTAACTCTTCTATGTTGGGAGTCTCCTTGCCCACTCATTCTCCTCCTCTTCAAAGGGTCACCGTCATAATCGGCAACCTTCCTATCAGGCACTGATTAACGAGGAGCACTCCTTATTCGCAGTTGCCCGTGCAGCTCCCGCAGTTCGGTAAGTATCTCACTCATTTCGGCTTCTCCTGTTTCTGGGACCCCTCTGGTTTCACGCTTAATAATCTCCTGTTCCAATTGATGAATCCGTAAAATTACCCGCCCCTCCCGAATTCTTTCAATGCAGCCGCCGATATCAAAATTAAGTCCTGAGGCCGCTTCTTCATCAGCCTTCAGCATCAGTTCCCTTACATACCTGATTTTCGGCGCATCTAACGCTTCAAACAAGTTATGTAATGCTTCCCTGCCTGCTTCATTGTATGATGCCAATACATTCAGCAATTGCTGATGAAGTTCGATAACAAGTCCCCCAGTCCTTTCTTTGATCTCGGAAGAAATTTCGGGGGTCAGCGAAGCCTGCTTTAATAATTCCTGCTCCGCTAAGATCGCCTGCTGCGGATAACCCGGCGGAGCAATCGGAGCGTATGGCGCTACTTTTCCAGAATCCATAACATGCTTAGTATGACTGCTTTTTGCATTTATATCCATTATTTGAGAGCGGTTCCGCGGCTGTGCCAGAAACTGTCGTACTTGCTGCCTGATTGAATCAGCGGAAACTCCGACAGCCGTTCCTAGCCTTTGAACATGCAGATCACGCTCGATTGTATCGGTGACTCCACCCAAAATCGGTAAAGCTTCCTTAACCGCTGCAGCCAAACTCTCCGGCTGATCCATGTTAACCCCTTCCAGAACTCTGGCAATCTGAAATTCAATGATTCCAGGGCCTTTTTCGGCTAATGCCAGGAAAGCATCGAGCCCATAGCGTTGCACAAAAGTGTCCGGGTCCTCGCCAGAGGGGAGTTCGGTAATATGAACTTCCAGCCCTTGCTGTTTTAGGATTTGCAGTCCTCTCACTGTGGCTGCCTTGCCCGCCGAGTCCGCGTCATAGCACAGATAAACCTGTTTGGCGTATCTGGCAAGCAAACGCGCATGATACTCGGTAAAGGCAGTCCCTAAAGAAGCAACCACATTATTGAGACCGAACTGCCTTAGGGCCAGTACGTCCATATATCCTTCCACGACAAACACCCGGTTATTTTGTCGGATGCTTTCCGCTGCAGAATCGAGACCATAGAGAATGCGGCCTTTCGAAAAAGCAACCGACTCCGGCGAATTCAGATACTTCGGAACGCCTTCCCCCAGCAAACGACCGCCAAAGCCAACTACTTTTTTGCGATGGTCGCGGATTGGGAACATCAGCCTTTCCCGGAAGCGATCATAGTAACCGTTTTGCCCCCAGATTACCAAACCGGCGCGTTCCATTCTTTCCGGAGTGACGTTTTTCCCTTTTAGTACCTTATATAATAAAGATCCCGGGGGAGCATAACCCACGCGAAATTGCGCGGCAATCTCAGCCTTGATACCCCGGTTTGTCAAATAAGCACGTGCCTGTTTGCCGCTCTCTGACTGCAAAGCTTTCATATAGAATGCCTCGGCAAAACTGCACAACTTGTTGATGTCAGCGCGTTCATCTGCCAGACCGGCATTTTCTCGGCTTCTTTCGGCCAGCTTGACGCCAAAACGCTCTGCCAGCATACGCAGGGCTTCCGGAAACTCAACGCGCTCAATCAGCTGGATAAAGGTAAACACGTCGCCGCCTTGACCACATCCAAAGCAATGAAAAAAGCCACGTTCCGGCGAAACCGAAAAAGACGGCGTTTTTTCTGAATGAAACGGGCATAAGCCGACGTAGCGCTGACCGACCCTCTTTAACTGTACGTAATCGTTGACAACATTCAGAATATCAGCCTTATCCCTGATTTCTTCTATTTCGGCACGGAAATCTGGAGACATAAGACTGCCTACTTTCCGAAAAGACTTCTCTCTGCAAATTCGCTTAAAAACGCCAATATCCTTCTTTACAGTCGAACGATTGTTCCGAAGCCATCTAAAGGCTAGGGCAGCAATCCCAATTCGCGGCGCAGACTATTTTCGAGGCATTGATCATCTTGAGCGGTGCGCGCCGCTGGACCGCGCGTGCGACCGCCGCCTCTGCGCCAGCGCGCACTGGCGTTGCGCAATTCTAACATCGCCGACATACGGCTGTCATCATATTTCTTGCCGTCCGGAGCCAGGCATACGGCTCCTTTTGCCAGACATATCGCTGCCAGGCCCCAGTCCTGAGTAATGACGACGTCCTGCGCCGCAGCCAGGTTACTGACTAAAATATCCACCGCCTGCGGATAGCAATCTACCTTGCGCACCTCTACCCAGGCAGGCGCGCTAATCTCATGGGCGAATGACGCCACTAAAATTAAGGCCACGCCAGCTTCATGGCAGACATCGATAATGATATTCTTTCCCGGACAGGCGTCGGCATCGACGATTACTTTTCTACTCATAGTTCATAAACCACCTATCACTGCCAGGCGGCAGGCAAAAACCGGCGCGCAAAATCAGTCATCGCAAAGCGGTCAGTCATGCCAGCGATATAGTCGCAGACTTCCCGGTCCGGCGTTTCGTCTTGTCGGTCATCCGGCGGCATTTCTTCCGGATTTGCCAAGTAATACCGGTAGAGCATTTGTAGCATCTGACTGACTTTCGTCTCTTCCACCTTCGCGCGTGAACCGATGTAGACCTGCTGAAAGAGAAAACAGCGCAATTCATTCATGGCGGCCCCGATTGCTGATGATTGGATAATCTTGTCGGCAGCCCCCTGATGATCAGCAGCCGCCGCACTGGAATTGATGATATCGCGCACTAAGGCATCGATCCGTTGGTTACCGGTGGCTCCTAATAGTTCCAGCGGCCCTTTGGGAAGGTCTTCCTGGTGCAACAGATCCGCCCGGATGGCGTCGTCAATATCGTGATTAATATAGGCAATGCGATCCGCAAATCTCACGACTTGGCCTTCCAGCGTACAAGGCACGCCGTCGCCGGTATGATTGACAATCCCATCGCGGACCTCAAATGTGAGATTAAGTCCTGGAATTGGCAGCATGCCCCGTTCCAACTTTTCGACAACCCGCAGACTCTGCACATTATGCTGAAAGCCTTCCGGATAGATCGTGTTCAGGGCTTCTTCCCCAGCATGACCAAAGGGAGTGTGCCCCAGATCATGCCCCAAGGCAATGGCTTCGGTTAAATCTTCATTGAGAAAAAGGCCCCGGGCAATTGTCCGGGCAATCTGAGTCACTTCCAGTGTATGAGTCAGTCTGGTCCGATAATGATCACCTTCTGGTGCGATAAAAACTTGCGTTTTATGCTTCAGTCGGCGGAAGGCTTTGCAGTGGATGATGCGATCCCGGTCGCGCTGATAGTCCGTTCTATAATCGCAGGGCTTCTCTTGATAAACCCGGCCAGCGCTTTTGCTACTAAGGGTAGCGAATTGCGATAAAAACTGCGCTTCTCTTTCTTCAAGGGTTTTTCGAACGGTCAAAAAGATCCGCCTCCTCTTGGTCATCAATGTAATACGATTTCCAATGCGAATCTCCTTCCCACCCGTTATTGTTTAGATCAATCTGATCGGTAAGGTCACGCGGCAGGTGCATCAAATAGAGGAAATAGAACTGCGGCGCAGAATTTTATGCAGTAATCGTTGTTACATTCATAAAAAGGAATCGGGGTGCGCGTTCATGACAGGCAATATAAAATTACGGGATCCAGTTATCGATAGGCTATTTGAAGCGGTTTTGAAACTTGATAGCATTGATGAGTGCTACGCCTTATTTGAGGACTTGAGTACCATCAACGAGCTGAAGGCAATGGCCCAACGCTTTGCTGTTGCAGAAATGCTTGATCAAGGCAAAACCTACGAGGACATCACCGCTGTTACAGGAGCAAGTGCGGCCACAATCAGCCGCGTAAACCGCTGTCTGAATTACGGAGCGGACGGTTACCGGCTGGCAATTGATCGGCTGAAAAACAACGACGCTAAGAACGAAGAGTAAAACGGCGCAAAAGCACATTATGGATTACGGCACATGGTACATTTTTTCTGAACTTATTTTTTATGATTAATTCTAAAAGGGACTACCCATATCCGGTAGTCCCTTCTTTATTGCCGTGTTCACATGAACATTCAGAAAGTCCTGTAAATCTCGCGTGCTGCCAGCAGGGCTTGCAGGATGTCCTGCGGCCGGGGTGGACAACCCGGTAGCTCAATCGCCACCGGTAAAATATCCGCTACCTTGCCAATAACCGCATAACCGTCGCCAACGGCCCCTTTATTACAGGCGCAAGCACCGCAGGCAATCACGATTTTGGGATGCGGCATCGCGTCATAAGTCCTCCGCACGGCGAGCTCCATATTGCGGGTCACTGCTCCGGTGACCAGAACGATGTCAGCATGGCGCGGTGAAGCCACAAAATCAAACCCCAAACGCTGAATATCATAAACCGGGTTAAGGAGTGCCGCCATCTCAAAGTCACAAGCATTACATGAGCCAGCATCCAAATGGCGAATATGCAGCGATTGAGCACGCAAACGCCGCACAAACCTTCTGCGCGGATGAATGCATGCTTCCTCACCAGCTGCCGCTTCGGCAGCCGCATTCGCTGGATGGACTACCACGTATCCCCCGCATTTGTCCTGATCAAAGGGATCCTTCTCGGTCACCAGACCCCGCTTTAAACTGCGCCTGACTATTTCAAACATGCTTTAGCACCTTCTTGTGGCATTCATTAGCGATCCAGGCAAGCATAACACAGCTCGAAGCTTTTGTTGATAATCGGAAAATCCGGCACAATGTTGCCCGGAACAGCCAGCGCTACTGCCGGCCA